>Ga0182014_10001689_pt1 | contig 29094 bp, 23 predicted proteins | sample 612S2DmetaG_FD_120489 | JGI IMG/M metagenome (GOLD analysis project Ga0182014, IMG submission 120489) | Permafrost microbial communities from Stordalen Mire, Sweden - 612S2D metaG | ecosystem: Environmental > Terrestrial > Soil > Wetlands > Permafrost | place: Sweden: Stordalen | collected... | reverse complement strand
GCGGATGTGGCGATCCTGGTACAGGTGGTCGATGCGGCTGGTGTTGAAACTGCTGGCGCGGCGAATGATGCCGTGGACCTCGTAATCCTTCTTCAACAGCAGTTCCGCCAGATACGATCCGTCCTGTCCCGTGATGCCGGTGATGAGAGCGCGTTTCATTTATGCCTTATGGATATGACATTTGAGGCGTTACGTCACGCCAGATTTTTACGGTTAGGCAGTGTAAAACCCTCACCCTGACCCTCTCCTCTCAAGGGAGAGGGGATCGTTCCGAAAGAGTGCCCGTCAGATGAAGGTTGGCGGTGAGCTACGAGCCATCGACGAGTTGCGAGCGGCTGACGATCAGGCGGGCCTGGCAACTGAGCGTGGAGAGCAACACGGCCACGCGGTCGCGGTCACTCATTTCCTGCAGGACAACGGCTTGAAGGCCGCGGAGCGGGCCGTCGCTAATTTCGACGAGGTCGCCGGGGTGAACCCCCGGGCGCACGGTTACGACATCGACCGTCTCGCCCGCCCATTGCTGGAGCTGGTGGATGATCGCGTCATCGACGACGGTGGGACGTCCGCCGAAGCTGACCACGCCGATGACCTGGGGAGCGTATTGGACGGCGCGGAAGCTCCGCGACGGATTGAAGCGGCAGAAGAAATAGCGCGGGAAGAGCGGGCCGACAACCCAACGTTTCACGCGGCGGATGGTTTTGTGGCGTTTTAGCTTCGGGTAGTAGGTGTCGAGCCCGAGCACGTCGCGACAGTATTGTTCGGCGCCAGCCTCTTTGCGCGGGCGCGTGTGGACGCAGAGCCAGCGGGTGACGTTGGGCAGGGGCGTGTCCTCGGGTCCGCCCTTATGCGCAGTGGCCTTGCTGTTCACGGAAAGCATCATTGCGCAAACAGGGGCAGAGGGCAAGAGGCAGAATCCAGAATTCAGCCCCGAGAGCCTTCGGGGCGAGGAGTCAGGATGCAGGAGACGGAAGGGCGAGTCACGAGGGCGATGCGACGATGCGAATTTGAGCTTGCGAAGCATGCTGCGCGCATGCACGCTGGTAGACCAAGCATTCGTTCGTGATTCATCGGCGGAATTGAGAAGGAAGCGAATCAGTCCGGAGGTGAGGAATGAATTTCCCTGCGAGTGGAGCGAGAGGTTTTTTTGAGATTCTGATGCCTGGAGTGTTCCTGCTTATCAACTTGCTTGTCTTCCTGCTATGGCCGTGCTTGGATTTTGTTGGCGACGATATTACGGGAACGAAAACGCTATTCATTACGAATCAAGCGTATTCGTGGGCGATGATTATCTGCTTCGGGTACCTGATCGGGGTCGTGCTGAGACTTTTTCGGACGCAATGGGTTGATGATTTGTCTGGTTGGATAATTGGGTTGTCCAGCTCCAAGCACCGGGGTAAGCAGTATATCCGCGATCGATTCTTCTATGGGAATTGGATGGAAACGAAGTGTTTTGAGCGGCTCCCTGCGGGTGCGGCACAGTTCTACGAGAAGTTATGGCGGGACAAGTTCGCGGATAATCCCATTGGAAACACTACGTTCTACAATTTCTGCAAATCCATCATCATTGCGCGTGACGAGCAATCGGCGAAGGAGGTCTGCGCGGCTGAGGCCATGTCCCGATTCATTGCCGGTTCGATGTTTGCGCTGCTCATTGCGACTCTCCTGGCAGTGTTGAACATTTTGTATGATGTGCTTTTCTTGGCGCACTCCAGAATGATGGTTGTCCCGATCGTTGCTGCGATTGTTTACGTTGTGTTGATCACCGGAATCCTGCTTCACTTTCGTTTTATCCGATGCAAGGAAGTGGACACGATGTTTGCGGCATGCTTTGCCAATTGCAAGGCTTTCGAGGAATTGCTCCCGTATCCTTCGTGTAAGTTATCTCCGCCGCGCCTGCTGGAAGAAGAACAGTATCGCGACCGTGAGGCGCTGGTAAGAGACGCTTGGTCGAAAAGTCGGGGCGAACCGTCGGCGCCCGCTGTGCGTTTGGATGATCTGATTGGTCTGATGAGGGAGCGAAGCGAGACGAAGCCGCATCTTTCCTGTATGTATTTTGCCGGGGCGGATGTCGATCATCCGTATTTTCTAAAAGACGAGATGTTAGCGATTGGTCTGGCGGTGTTACCGGAAGACTGCGAGAAGGCCGGTCAGCACAAGCGGCATCCGCATCAGGTGGAGGTGATCTTTGTGTTGCGGGGGAAGGTGGATCTGCACCTCTCGGAAGGGAACAAAGCTGTGGACAAGGTTTTAGAGGCGGGAGATTACGACGTGATTTCGAAGGGGGTTTGCCACTGGATTACCCAACACGGAGCAGACGAGGCGGCGTACCTATTTGTGAAGACCAACCCGGCGAAGGAACCGAGGTCGCAGACTTGTTGAGCGGAGTGTGGGGTGTGGGGGACGAAGAGCTAGCTGGTTCTTGGAGTCGAGGGCTAGGGGGTCTCTGAGGCCCGCGCCGCTGAGATTCGCTTTGCGAAGGTCCGCCCCCCAAGGAGGTCCGCGCCGTGGAGGTTCGCATACAGATCAACGCTCAACCCGCCACAGGCGGGCAAGCGTTCAAGGGGAAGGGTGGGAACGACGAACGACAGGCGGCCACGACGGAGCGTGGCCCTCCAAACGACCGACGCTCGTAGAGCACCGCTACAGAAGAAAGGGAAGAAACGGCGCTCGCGGCGCAAGCGCCCTACCGCCCCGACCTCAGAGTCGGGGTAAATTCGGCGTGTTGCATGATGGGGAATCGGGGTATCCGCTATCAAAAAAAAGCTAGACAGGTGATATGGGACTGTGTATATTCGGCGCGGTTTGGTTGTTGTTTTGCACTCGCTCGCGCCCGCTCGGCTCGCCCTACGGGGCGCCCCGACCTCGGAGTCGGGGTAAACCTTCGGCGCCGCGTCTCGCCGCTCCCAGCAGCTCGGCTTTGAAATAAGGGGCTGGGGAAGCGAGGGGGTTGTCGCTGTTCTTTGACATAAGGGAGTTGGGGACGGACACCGCTACAGCCAACGGTCGTGCGGCCCCGAAAAGGATTCGGGGTAAACTCGCCGGACTCCAAAGGGGGAAACCGCTATCGGCTGGGACAGCCGACGCTACAATGACGGGAAACCGCGGTCAGCGCCCGCGGCTACAGCGACGGTGGGGCGGACGGCCGGTCCGCGTACACGGTACGCGGCTACAATTCGGGGAGCGCGAGGGCAGGGGGCGGCCCATATATGTAATTCTGCAAAACAAAGCCAATGTTTTGGAGTGAATCAACTTGTGGATTGGTTTGATGGACAATAGGTTAGATGTCCAAGTGTGCCATTTTGTCACATGGCTTTGTTTTGCTAAAATTGGCTTTGTTTTGGGGTTCCGGAGCGCGGATTGGGGCAGGCTCGGCCTCGAAATCGGGGTAGATATCGCCTTTCCGGCTACGCGCCCACGGTGGCCGCGCGTTTTCCGCAGGGCTTATTTCTTCGATGCGTGCTTTTGGAGGAGGAGTCCCAATTTTTTGCGGGCGGCCGGGGGTATGGCTTTCGGGCTGGTCATGATGGCGGAGGCGAGCGCGTGACGGCAGGCGCAATCGGCTTCGGGGTCGAGCGCGGCGGAGGCGAGGCGAACGATCTCCTGGGCGGTCGCCGAGTTTTTGGCGAGGTTGGCGACGACCATTTCGACGGTGACGGCTTCGCGGTCTTCGTGCCAGCAATCGTAGTCGGTGACCATGGCGAGGGTGGCGTAGCAGATCTCGGCTTCGCGGGCGCACCGGGCCTCGCCGTAGTTGGTCATGCCGACGACGTCCCATTCCATGCGGCGATGGAAGTGGGATTCGGCGCGGGTGGAGAACGCCGGGCCTTCCATGTTCACGTAGGTGCCGCCGTCGTGGACGGTGGCGCCGGCGCGTCGGGCGCAGTCGACGAGGATGTGACGGAGGCGGTTGCAGATCGGGTCGGCAAACGCGATGTGGGCCACGACGCCATTGCCGAAGAAGGTGAAGTCCGCGCTGCGTTTGGTGCGGTCGATGAACTGGTCGATGGCGACGATGTCGGTCGGTTTGTACTGTTCCTTGAGCGAGCCGACGGCGCTGACGCTGATGATGTGGCTGACGCCGAGTTTTTTCATGCCGTAGATGTTGGCCCGGTGGTTCAGCTCGCTGGGCAGGATTTTGTGGCCACGTCCGTGACGGGGGAGGAACACGAGGTCGCGGTCGGCGATGCGCCCCGTGAGATAGTGGTCTGAGGGTTTGCCGAACGGGGTGGTCAGACGAATCCAGCGTTTCTGCTGGATGGTTTCCATTTCGTAAAGTCCGCTGCCGCCGATGACGCCGATTTTCATTCGTGCCGTGGTGTGTGGACGGGGATATGGGTGCGTTGCATTCCTTTCCGAATAGATAATTCGAGGGCGAAGGGCAAGAGGATTCACATCAGGCGCGCCGATGCGATCAGGGCGGGCGGGCGGGCGTCAGGGGCGAATCAGGTGAAAGGACGAAACATTCCGAGACCCGCTACATCAATTCGGCCCGGGGCGGACCGATGATTTCGTAGGCGACAATGATGTTGCGGATGTTCTGCCGGTCGCGGAGTGCGTCGGTCCACTGTGATGCGCGCGATAATTGCGCGGGTGCCGGAGCATCCGCAAACGTTTGCTTGTGAGCGGGCGCCTCCGAGGTTGAGGGAACTGGCGGCGGCGGAGCTGATTCGGCCCTGGCGATGGGCGAGGCCGGCACCGAATGCGATGGCAGAGGCGGTGGCGCCGCCGGCTGCGGTCTTCGGCCCATTTTTTCTACGGCCCGACGAATGTCGTCCGCGCCGACTTTTCGCCCGGCGGGTATCGGTACCGGAGCGGACTTTGGCGTGAGACGCCGCGTTGCGGGCGGGGCCGCGCGAGGCACACGAGGCATCGGCACAGTCGCCGGGCGTGGTTGTGGCCGCGAAACCGGCGGCTTCGGCGGGACTGGTGGCGGAGCGTCATCCGGTTCTGGCGACTGGCTCTCCTTGGACTCTTGCAGTTTGCTCCAGCCCTTGGCGAGGCTGATCATCATGAAGATGATCAGCCAAATCAGCACACCGCTGTCGGCGAATTTCACCATGCTAGCTGGCCGGCCCGGACTTGCTGACGTCCTCTCCCGAGATGGACTGGCGCATACGCGTGTCGGCCTGGATATTTTGCATGCGGTAGTAATCCATCACACCGAGGTGTCCGCTGCGGAACGCCTCGGCCATCGCCAGCGGAACCTGAGCTTCGGCTTCAACGACTTTCGCGCGCATCTCCTGGGTTCTTGCTTTCATTTCCTGTTCGTTGGCGACGGCGAGGGCGCGGCGTGTCTCGGCGGCCGCTTGCGCGATTTGTTTGTTCGCATCCGCCTGCTCGGCCTGCAACCGCGCGCCGATGTTGTCGCCGACGTCCACGTCCGCGATGTCGATGGACATGATCCCGAACGCCGTGCTGGCGTCGAGGCCCTTTTCCAACACGCGTTTGGAGATCGTGTCCGGGTTTTCGAGAACGTCCTTGTACGATTCCGCCGAGCCGATGGCGGTGACGATGCCTTCGCCCACGCGGGCAATGATGGTTTCCTCCGTGGCGCCGCCGACGAACCGATCGAGATGGGTGCGGACGGTCACGCGCGCCTTGACCTGAAGTTGGATGCCGTCCTTGGCAACGGCGGCGATGGTTTGCTTGCCGCTGGCGGGATTGGGGCAATCGATGACTTTGGGATTCACCGAGGTCATGACAGCCTCGAATACGCTCTTGCCGGACTGGTGTGTCGCGAGGTCGATCGCGGCGGCCTGGTTGAAGCCGAGGTTGAGATTCGCCTTCTCGGCGGCAATGAGCGCGCGGACGACCTGGTTCACGTCGCCGCCGGCGAGGTAATGCGCTTCCAGTTGGTCGGTGGTGAGCGGCAACCCCGCTTTCACCGCGGTGATGCGGCTTTGGACGACGAGCCCGATTGGTACGCGGCGCAGTCTCATGCTGAGCAGCGTCAGGAACGATACCGGCGCGCCCGTCATGCGGGCCTGTATCCAGATGTTGACGAACGAGATGACCACGAAAAAGACGATCAGAAAGACGACGGCGACGACCAAGCCGAGCACTATTAGAATAATCTGGCCAACATCCATGATTGTGTCTCCTTATTAACCAATTTTCCTTACCACGAGTCGATTTTCATTTACCGCAATGATCTTGATGCGGCTGCCGCTCTCGATCACGCCTGATTCGGCGACGACATCCAGTCGCTGGCCGTCAATCAAAGCGGCTCCCGCCGGCCGCAGGGGGGTATGCGCCACGCCTTCACGACCAATCCAGTCGTTGGCCTGCGGCGACTGGGCCCGCACGCCTGTTTGCGTCTCGGACAAAATCATCTTTCGTCCGGGGCGGGTCCGCGGAAAATACTTGATGGACGCGTAGCTCACGCCGAATCCCAGCGCCGCTTCCGTGCAGAACAGCAGGATCGTCTCGTTCACACTGCCGGTCGCGCCGTACCCGATCAGGGTCGCGGTCAGCAGGAGCACCACGCCGACGCCGGCCAGCACGAGGCTCGGCAGATAGAAATCGACGGCAATGAGCATGAGCCCCACCACGGTAAAAATGATAATCGTCGTCCAGCCCATAGCCACCGGTTACGCCACGCGCTTCACCACCACCCGACTGCCCTGCACTTCCACAATCGTGATGGGTTTGCCCCGCTCGACCAAATCGCCTTCGGTCACGACATCGACCAATTGATCGCCAAACCGTCCTTTGCCCGAGGGACGCAGATTCGTTTCGGCGACGCCCGTCGAGCCGAGCAGCGCCCGGGCGGGGCCCGAACTGGTCGTGTACCCTTCGGCTGCGCTCGTGGCCGCGGACAATTCCATTTTCTTGAACAAGGTGCTTTTCGGCAGCCAGCGGGCGAGCAGCATGGCGCCGATCATCGCGCCGATCATGGCTCCGAAGACCTTGGCGAGCGGGATTTGCACCTGCCCCCAACTCGGCAAGATCGGGTCGTTCGGAAGACGGCCGGTCATCGCCAGCACCAGCGCGGCCATCACGGCAATGGTGCCCAGGGCCGCCGAGACAAAATGGCCGGGAAACAGGAAGAACTCCAGCGCCAGCAGCGCCAGCCCGAAGACAAACAGCGCGATCTCCTCCCAGCCGGCGAATCCCGCCACGAAATAGCCGAGGAAATAGATGGCGAAACAAATCACCGCGACGATGGCAGGCAACGCCATGCCGGGATGGGACAATTCGATGTATAACGCCAGGAACCCGACGAGAATCAGCAGCGGGGAAATCGCGGTAATCCAGCGGGCCAGTTGCTCGAAGCCGTAGGGCGAGACCTGGAACGTGCTGGCGTCCTTCAGGCCGACTTTCTCCAGCAATTCGTCGACCGACTTCACCGTTCCGGATGACAGCAACGGTTTCAACGGGTTGCCATATTTGTGGGCCGCTTCTTCATTGGTCAGCGTGAGCAGTTTGCCCTTCGGGGTGATCTCTTTGTTGTCGATGGTCAATCCGCGGTCGGCGTCCACCATGGCCTCGAACACGTCCGGGTTGTAGCCTTTCTCCTGCGCCGTGGCGCGGATGCGCGCGCGCATGGCGGAGGTGAGCTTTTCCTCGTAACTCTTGGGTAACTCTTGCACGCCGGATTCACCGAGCATGACCGGCGTGGCCGCGCCAATGACGCTGCCCGGTGACATGAAGATTTTGTCGGTGGCGGCGGCGATGTAGGCGCCGGCGGAATACGCCTTGTCGTTGACGAACGTGTAGGTTTTCATCGGGGCGCTTTCAAGCAGCCGAATGATGTCCTCGGTCGCATCGACGCGCCCGCCGTTCGTCTGCATGTCGAGCACCAGTGCCGCGGCCTTCTTTTCCTCGGCATCGCGCAGGCCGCGCCGTATCAGGTACACCGTGTTGCGCGTGATATCCTCGTGAATGGTCAGCACACAGACGGTTTTGGAAGAAGCCTCCTCCGCCCGCGACGTCGTGCCCGCCGCACCGAAAACGACAAACGCCAGCGCAGCCAACACCGCTGCACGTATTGCGATCTTTACGTCTCGACAATTCGCCTGCCTCATTGACATCGCGTGATCTCCCTCGGCGTATCGTGCTACAACCAGCCACTCAGCGCCACTACAAAAGCGCAGCCCCTTTGTAATCACCGAAGCGTCCGCTTTGGTATGGGTACGACTCCAACGGAAGTGTGAGGAAGATTACCGTTTCCCGTTCGCCTTCGGTGGGCCGTGCGGGTATAAATGCAGCGGGTATGAAGCGAGCGGAACTTCTGGATTTGGCGGGACGGGTGTTGCGGTTGCCGACGGCGCCGTACCACGAGCATGCGGTGCGGAACTTTGTCATTCGCTATTGCCGCGAACTTGGGGTGTGCGTGGAATCTGATCGGGTGGGCAATGTGATTGCGAAACAGCACCGACCAAGATCGAGTACGCCTGCGCCACTTGTGTTCGTGGCGCACATGGATCATCCAGGATTCGAGATGCTGGACGGCAGGCGGGCGGAATTTCTGGGCGGCGTGCCGAAGGAGATGTTGGCGAAGGGGGGCAAGGTGCGGGTTTACACCTCAGAAAACCGTGTCCAAGGGCAGCTATCCAGCGTGAAGGCCACCATTCGGCGGTTCGACGGGTCGGGATGGCCGAAGCGGAAGATTGTCGGGCTGACGGTGGAGGGCGCGGTGCGCAAAGGCGATTTGGGGATGTGGGATGTGCCGGCATTTCGGGTGTCGGGCGACCAACTCCAGGCAACGGCAATTGACGACGTGCTTGGATCGGTCGTGATGCTGGCGACCTTGACGGAGGCCGCGCGGCGGAAGCTGGGGACGAATTTGTGGTGCGTGTTCACGCGCGCGGAAGAAGTCGGCTTCCCTGGAGTGATGGCGGTCATTCAATCGAAGAAGATTCCGAAGAGCGCGCTGGTGGTGTCCATCGAGATGAGCAAAGAGCGTCCGTGGGCGCGCATCGGCGACGGCCCGGTCGTGCGGGTAGGGGACCGCGCGTCGATTTTCGATCCGGCGGCATCGGCGTTTCTGTGGCGGGCGGCGGAGCGATGTCGCGCCAACGAATCAACGTTTCGCGCCCAGCGTTGTCTCATGGATGGCGGGACATGCGAGGCGACGGCGTTCGTGGGTTTCGGTTATCGGGCGGGCGGGTTATGTCTGCCGCTGGGCAACTACCACAACATCGGCCCGAGGCGGCGGCCCCGGGCCGAGTACGTGAGCGTGAGCGACCTGGAGCAATTGGTGAGACTGACCGTGGCGGCCGCGGCGGAATGGCGGGTGAGCGGCGCGACGAATACGATGTTGCGGCGTGAGGTGGTTTCGATTGCGCGGACCGCGCCGCGGAAATTGACGAGGATATGAGTCGACCAACGATCTGTGTGGTCGTGGGGCTGGTTCTGCTTGCCGCCATGGCGGGCGCGCGCGCGGGCACGGAGCCGACGCCGTCGCAACAGGTTCCATCGACCCAACCCGTGGTTCAAGCTGCGACACCGGCGACGACGCTCACACCCGACCAGGCGGCACAAGGCCAGTTCAATCTCGGGGTGGAGTTGATGCGCGAGCGCAAGTTTGCCGGGGCGGCGCAGGCGTTTGAGCGGGCGACCAGCGCGCGCACGAATTTTCCCGAGGCGTACAATAACTGGGGCGTCTCACTCGTGCAGCTTGGCAAGCAGGCGTTCAACCAGACGCAGCAGTTGCAGGATTTCCAGGCGGCGGCGGAAAAATTCAGCAAGGGTGCCGAGCAGAAACCCGACGTCAAACCCACGTATATCCTGTGGAGCGAAACGCTGTTGCTCATCGGCGATTTGCCCGTGGACTCGCGGACACGATTGGCGTGTTACCAGGGCGCGGTGGAAAAATGCCGCAAGGCGGCGGAACTCGCTCCCAACGATTGGGATTCGTACAACAAGTGGGCGGTAATTCTCTCGACGAAACTCCCCGAGTACGCGGTGAACGACCAGGCACGGTTTGCCCTCTACGAGGAAGCGGCTTCGTTGTACGCGAAAGCCGCCGACCGCGCGCGGTTCAGCAGCGAAGTCGGTCCGGTGTGCGCGAATTGGGCGGGCGTCCTGGTCCAGGCGGCGCATGTTTCGTCGAATCGGGAAGTGAAGGTGAGGTTGTTGCGGGAGTCGCTTGAGAAATTTGACCGGTCGGCGAAGGTGCAACCCAACGCGGCCGGCACGTACGCGATGTGGGGGAGTGCGTTGATCGACCTGGGCAAAATGAGCCATATGCGCAACGATTTCCGCGACGCCGCGGAGAAGCTGAATACGAGTCTGGAGCTTCGACCGGATGACCCGGGTGCACTGTACAATCTCGCCCGAGCGTACGCGTTGCTGGATCAGCCGGTGTTGGCGGTGGAGAACCTGAAAAAGTGTTTTGCCGCCGACCCCGCGCAAGCATATCGACAATCGGCAACGCAGGATGCCGACCTCGCCGGGTTGCGCGGGGACACGGATTTCGACGAGCTGATTGGACGGACGCCGCCGCACGGCGCGCCGACGTACACCCCCCACCTGAGCGACTCGCCGCAATGAACAACGAGTAATGGGCAAAACGTAGCTGCTGGCTTTCCCGGCAGAAATTGCGCGTTTTTTTGCAGCAACGCAGGCCGCGTGGGTTCAGTAGGGAGTGGTTACCACTTATGGCACTCATTATCAGGTGGTTAACATACCATGGGAGCTATGGATTCATGAGCTGGTGACAAGTGGATTTGGGGGTAGCGACCGAAATGCCGGCGGGCGCTTGACAAAGGACAGGTTCGGCTACATGATACATACCAATGTGTGTGAGGGTGGGAGTCGTTTAGGTGGCAGAAGAGTAGTCACTCAGGGCTGGTGCCTCTTCTCAGAACCAGTAACAAACGGTAGCGTGTAACCTCAGGGAAGAAAGGGAAAAGGATGAGGGGCTGCGACTGGAACGGTGCGGCTGTTTCTGCGAGAGCCAGTAAGCTCAACGGCTAGCCGTTCAATTACAAATTACATCTGGTCCTTGCGGGGGCTGGTGTTTTTTTTCAGCCGATCCCCGTCAACAAGGCGTGAGTCATTTGGGTCGGATAGGGACGCACTCGGGCGAGAGAGCATGCAAACGATTATTCCATCTTGGTATTGTGCACGGACCAAACCGAAGCACGACCACATTGCGGCTGCCAACGTCAGGAAAAACCTTGGTTTGGAGGTTTTTCACCCGCAGCTGCGAGTGGAACGGGCGACCAAGCGCGGCGTGGTGCGGGTGGTAGAACCACTTTTCCCTTGCTACATCTTCGTGCGTTGCTTGCTCGATGAAAGCCTGAACGATATTCAGTACACCGCCGGAGTCAGTTCCCTGCTGCGATTTGGGAATGGGATTCCCACGGTGGCCGATTCGGTGGTCGAGGAGTTGCAGGAGTGCTTCGAGTCGACCGAGCCGATGACGGTGCAGGATCACCTTTCGCCAGGATCGGAAGTGGTGATGGCCGATGGCGCCTTTGCGGGCATGAGCGCGGTGGTGCTGCGGTTGTTGCCGGCGAGACGGCGTGTGCAGGTCCTGTTGGATTTTTTGGGACGGCCGACGCCGGTGGAGATTCCTCGTGCGTCGATTACGATCGAGAGGGATTCCATGGCTGATCGGGTGCCTTTGTTGGCAGCGTCGTATTTGTTGGTGTGAGTCGGATTAGCAAAGCCGCATTTGTTTGGATAATGGGCACAAAGAGTGTGGGACGTGCGGCAGAACAACTGAGCGTCCGGCTTTGTAGGTGGGCCGGAGCGAAATGCGGTAGTTGGCGGGAAAAGTGCGGGCTGCCAACAAGTGCGGAGCCTTGTCGGAAAAATCAAGGTAGAGGGAATGGTGGGACGAAAGGGTATATGGGATTGTTATACGGTCTGATGCACGGAGTGGGAGCCCGCATGGAACGGGCATACGGGTTTATGCGTTCCGCAGGGCTGGTACTGGGCTTATTGCATTTCGGGAGTCGGCAACTTCATGTCGTCCCGGTCAACCAACGGGTTTTCCATCCACGAGCATGAATCTCCTGCAACAACAACCTCAGGTTCGGAGATCACCGAGCAGTGATTCAGCGCGAATTCCCCGCTGGAAGCGGGCATTGGACATTGTGTGCATCTTGATCGCGTCGCCGGTTCTGCTCCCGGTCATGGCGGTGATCTCGGCGCTGATCAAGCTTGGGTCCAAGGGGCCCATTCTGTTTCACCAAGAACGAATTGGCCACCTTGGCCAGCGCTTCATGTGCTTGAAGTTCCGGACGATGGAGACCGACGCGGATGCCTCCGTTCACGAGGGGCATTGCGCCCGGTTGATCGATTCTGATCTTCCGATGGTCAAGATGGATTCGCACGGAGACTCGAGGGTTGTTCCGTTTGGGCGGCAACTGCGTGCGACCGGGCTGGATGAATTGCCGCAGGTTATCAACGTGCTTCGAGGGGACATGAGCCTGGTTGGGCCGCGTCCCTGCCTGCCATGCGAGTACGACCGGCACCTCGACTGGCAGAAGGAGCGATACAACACCCTGCCTGGCCTGACAGGCCTCTGGCAGGTGTCCGGGAAGAATACCACCACCTTCAATCAAATGATTCGTTTTGATCTACAATACGATCGAAAGAAATCTCCGTGGTTGGACCTGATCATCATGCTGCGGACTATTCCCGCTGTGATCGTTCAGGTCCAGGAAATTAGGAACAACGAGAAGTCGTCAGGGCGGCCCACGCGGAAGATGGGTAGTCCTCTCAAACCGATCAGCCAACCGATCGCCTTCACTGAACGGATTCCCGGCGGCACCCCCGTACCGGGCGCGGAATCCATCATCGTCCAGGAGGAATTATGGCGAAGCAAATAAACGTTGGTGTTGTCGGGTGTGGATACTGGGGGCCGAATTTGGTTCGTAACTTCCGGTCACTCTCCGATTGTCGTTTGAAAATGATGTGTGACATCAACAAGGAACGGTTGGCACACGTTCGTTCCTTGTACCCCGACGTGGAAGGGGAAACGGATTACCGGCACATGCTCAACGGCGCGGGACTCGACGCGGTCGTCGTCGCCACCGCGGTGAGCCTGCATTATCCGATGGCCAAAGCGAGCCTGCTGGCCGGAAAGCATACGCTTATCGAGAAGCCCATGGCGTGCTCTTCCGAACAGTGTGAAGAGTTGATCGATATCGCCAGGAAGAAGGGCCTGATCCTCATGGTGGGCCACACGTTCCTGTATTCGCCCGCGGTGCGGAAGATCAAGGAGATCATCGACACCGGGGAAGCCGGGGAAATCCGCTACATTTGCGCCCGCCGGTTGAACCTGGGTCTCTTCCAGCGAGACATTAACGTGGCCTGGGACCTGGCGCCACACGACATTGCCATTATCCTGCACATTTTGCAGGAGCAGCCGGTGAGCCTCAATTGCCGCGGCACCGCGCATATCACGCCGGGCGTCGAAGACGTCACCACGATATGCCTGTACTTTGGCAATGAACGGTCAGCGATCATTCATAATAGTTGGATCGATCCCCGGAAGATCCGGGAAATGACGATTGTCGGCAGCAAACGTATGATCGTGTACGATGACGTCGCCCAGCAGGAGAAAATCAAGGTGTTTGACACCCGCGTCGAACGCCCGCCGCACTACGACACGTTTGCCGAGTTCCATTACGCTTATCATTACGGCGACATGTACGTCCCGTACATCAAACAAGAGGAGCCGCTCAAGGCGGAATGCCAGCATTTCATCGACTGCATTCATTCGGGTGCGGCGCCGCTCACCAACGGCGACCGGGGTCTGGAACTCGTCCGGATTTTGGAAGCGGCTTCTCAATCCATCAAGAACAGCGGGGCGCCCGTGGATCTTTCGCATCGGAAGGTCAACGGCAATGGGAATGGCAACGGGAATGGCCGCAACGACAGCACCCCGAAGAAGCACGGAGCCGCGTCCCCGTTGGGTCGCACCAAGAGGAAGCCCGCGTCAGCCAGGCGGGTCGCAAACCTCCACGCCAGCTTGATGTAGGTTTCGTATACCGGTTATGAGTGGACCACCGCCGTCTGTTCAACTGATTGCGCCGGATGTGAAGCTCGGCAAGGGCGTTCGCATTTATGGTTTTGTCAACCTGTATGGCTGCGTGATCGGAGACGACGTAAAGATTGGCTCCTTTGTCGAGATTCAAAAAGGGGTGCGCGTCGGGAACCGTTGCAAGATCTCCAGCCACACGTTCGTCTGTGAAGGCGTCACGTTGGAAGACGAGGTGTTCGTCGGGCACAACGTGACGTTCATCAATGACCGGTATCCCCAGGCTATCAACGGGGATGGGACCTTGCAGACCGAAGCGGATTGGGAGTGCCTTCCAACCGTGGTGAAACGGGGCGCCTCCATCGGCTCCGGGGCGACCTTGCTATGTGGAATTACCATCGGGGAACGCGCGATTGTGGGTGCGGGCAGCGTCGTTACCAAGGATGTACCACCCGGCGTAGTGGTCGCGGGCAATCCGGCGCGGGTAATGCGGTCCAATGTGAAAAAGGCAACATATGCGGGTACCATTCCTTGATTTAAACGCCCATCACCACGCCATTCAGGACGAGATTCTGGCCGCTATTCGGGAGGTTATCGAGAGCAGTGCCTTTGCCGGCGGGCCGTTCGTCGCGAAATTCGAAGAGGATTTTGCGGCGTACTGCCACACGCGCTTTGCCGCGGGAGTGGGCAGTGGCACCGATGCGCTGTGGCTCGCGCTGATGGCCTGCGGGATCGGCGCAGGCGACGAGGTGATCACGGTCCCCAATTCGTTCCTGGCGACGGCCGAAGCCATCAGCGTTAGCGGAGCCGCACCGGTATTTGTAGACGTTAATCCACAGACGTACACGATGGACCCGGAGTTGTTGGAAGCGGCCATCACTCCGCGTACCAAGGCCATCATCCCCGTACACCTGTTTGGCCAGATGGCCGACATGGATCCGATCATGGAGATTGCGCGTCGGCGCAAACTGTTGGTGATCGAGGACGCCTGCCAGGCCCATGGTGCTGAATACAAAGGACGGAGGGCGGGCTCCATTGGCCACGCTGGCTGTTTCAGTTTTTATCCGGGAAAGAATCTCGGGGCGATGGGCGAAGCGGGGGCGGTGGTCACCAACGACCCGGCGGTCCAGGAGAAAATCCGGGTGCTGCGCGATCACGGTCAACGAGCCAAGTATCATCATTCACACATTGGCTGGAACGCGCGGATGGACGGCATTCAGGGAGCGGTCCTGCGGGTGAAATTGAAAGAGTTGGATCGAAGCAACGCGGCCCGGCGGTCGCACGCCCGGCTCTACGAGAACCACCTGGGCAATCGCGGAGACCTGATCACGCCCAAGGAAGCGGAATACGGGACGCATGTGTATCATGTGTACGCGGTGCGCGTAAAAGGTCGGGATCAACTTCAGCGCGCGCTGACCGATCGCGGCATCGCCAGTGGAATTCATTACCCGATTCCGATCCACCTCCAGGAAGCCTATGGACATCTGAAGTTGGGCCGCGGTTCGTTTCCAGTTGTGGAACGTTGTGCGGAAGAGTTTCTTTCGCTCCCGATGTTTCCGGAATTGACGCCGGAGCAGATCGAGACTGTCGTGCGGGAGATCAACTCCCACCTGTCGCTTGCCAAAAGCGCGCATGCGTGTGCTGTCTGAGTGTATGGCCGTTGCCCGCGACCCGCATTTACCACCGGAGACATGCCCGAACGGCGGTCTTGTGCAGTTGGTGAATCCTCTCGAAGATTCCAGTTGGGATGACGGGTTGGTGGGCGGCCCCCATCCATCCTTTTTCCACAGCTCCGCTTGGGCCAGAGTTTTGCACGACGTGTATGGCTACACCCCCATGTATTTCGTCGTCCGGGATGCCGGACGTCTCCAATGCCTGCTGCCGATCATGGAGGTTGACAGTTGGCTCACGGGAAGACGCGGGGTATCGCTCCCCTTCACGGACGATTGTGAACCCTTATGTACGGACCCCGCAGCGTTCCATGGCCTCGTTGAGGAAGCCATGCGCCACGCCGAGGCACGGGACTGGAAATACGTGGAATGCCGTGGCGGGAAAGCGCTGTGGCCTGGCGCAATGGCCTCGACCTGTTACTACGGCCACCGACTTGGACTCGTCGATAACGAGGATGTCCTGTTCGCGAACGTCGATGGCGCAGTACGTCGCGCGATCCGGAAAGCTTACAAGAGCGGAGTCACCGTGGAAATATCGCAGGATCTGGATGCCGTACGCGCATTCTATGGCCTGCAATGCAAAACGCGAAAGAAACACGGGCTTCCGCCGCAGCCGTTTCGGTTCTTCCAGAACATTCACCAGCACATCCTGTCGCGTGATCGAGGTTTTGTCGTGTTGGCCCGGAACGAGCGGACGGCCGTGGCCGGCGCCGTTTTCTTCCACATCGGGAAACGGGCGATCTATAAATTCGGCGCATCCGACGATCGACTTCAGCACTTGCGGGCCAACAATCTGGCGATGTGGGAAGCGATCCGCTGGTATGCAACGCACGGGTTTGATGAGTTGGATTATGGCCGGACCTCGCTGGACAACGAGGGTTTGAGGAGTTTCAAGCTGGGGTGGGGTGCCCAGGAGCGCAGCATCGAATATGTGCGGTATGACCGTCGGAGCGGCGGTTTTGTGACGGTGAAGGATGAAGCGTTTGGCTGGCATAATCGCGTGTTCCGGGTACTCCCCGGGCCGGTTTCGCGGTGGATTGGAGCCGGGCTTTACAGACACATGGCGTAGGCACTATGGTGTGAGAGGTGATCTGAATGAATGATCGACAGACAATGAACCAACGGTCGCGGTTGACCCTTGATGACGTATATTACGTGCTCTTCAAGCACAAGTGGAAGATTATTACGTGTTCGACCGCGGGCCTGTTGGGAGCCGTCGCATTGGTGGCGTTCCGACCGCCGGTGTATGAATCGGAAGCCAAGCTGTTCATCCGCTACGTGCTCGATAGCAAATCTCCCTCGCCCACACCGGACGGCTCGAGAGTGATCTCATCCTATGATGGGCAGAGCGTCATCAACTCGGAAATCGAAATCCTGAACAGTCTGGATCTGGCAGAGCAGGTGGTGGATATGATCGGGCCGGATAAGATCCTTGCCAAAGTCGGTGGGGGTAAGGATCGCATTCAGGCCGCCAATGTTGTCCGCGGCGGGTTGGTGGTCGAGGTACCCAACAAGAGCAACGTGATGCGAATTCTCTTCCAGCATCCGGACCCCGACATCGTGCAACCTGTGTTGACGAGGTTGATCGACAGCTACTTCAAGAAGCACGCGGAGATTCACCAGGCGTTTGGCGTGGTGGACGATTTCCTATCGCAGGAGACAGATCAGTTGCGCGCCCAGTTGGCCCAGACGGAGGAGGAACTTCGACGGGCGCGAAACAAGGCCGGGGTGATTTCTCTCGAAGACAGCAAGAAGGACTACACCGACCAGATTGCCAAGATACGCCAGGAGATTTTTGATGCCGAGGCCGAGTTGGCCGAACACCAGGCAACGTTGAAGGCGATCACGCCCGCGGCGACCGGCAGAGTGGAATCGACCAACGCCGAGCCCGCCGCCGCCTCGCTGCCCGTCGACGAATACAGGAGCGTCTCGACGCGCGTCGATGAGTTGTGGAAGAAAGAACAGGAGTTGGCGGCCCAATTCACTGATGAGAACACGCTCGTCAAGGGCATACGGGCGCAGATCGCCGAAGCGGAACAATCCAAGAGGACGCTTGAAGAAAAATATCCCGCGTTGGCCCGGCTCGGCGTCTCTGTATTGAACTCGGGCGCCCAGCGTGCCGGAAACTCGGTTGACGTCGGGACGGAAACAACCCAGGTATTGGCCATCCAGACGAAGATCGAGGTCCTGAGAGGACAGCTCGACCAGATTCGCAAGGAGGCGGGCAACATGGACCAGATGGACGCAACCATCTCGGAACTGCAACGCAAGAAGAAGCTCGACGAAGCCAACTATCAATACTTCTCCTCGAGTTTGGAACAGGCCCGCATCGACGAAGCGGTAAATCATGGAAAGATCTCTAACATCAGCAAGATTCAGGCGCCTTCCCCTCCGTTCCGCGCGCCGCCCGGCTCGCCCAAGAAGATCGCGATGATAGTCGCCGGTGGCGTGGTCCTGGGTTTGGGATGGGCATTTCTGATCGAGTTCTGCCTCGATCGCTCGGTGAAACGGCCGATTGATGTGCAGACGAAGTTGCGATTGCCGCTGTTCCTGGTCATTCCCGACGTCAACCGAAACGGACACCGGCGACTCGCCAAGGTGGACAAGGACAAGTTGCGCGCGTTGAAGCCGGCCGACAGCGGTGTGGCGCCCCTACCAGCCGTCAGCGGCCCATGCCCGGACAATGGAAGTCACGGGATTGAGGCGTGGAGTCCGAAGCTGCCGTTACGTCCGTTCTACGAAGCGCTGCGGGACCGGTTGGTCATGTATTTCGAGGTGCGCGGCATCACGCACAAGCCGAAGCTCATCGCCGTCACAAGCGCCGGCCATGGCGCGGGCGTCACCACCACGGCGGCTGGCCTGGCGGCCACGCTCTCGGAGACCGGGGACGGCAACGTCCTGCTGGTGGACATGAACCAGGAGCAGGGAGCGGCCCAACAGTTCTGCCAGGGACGGCCCGTGGCCAAGCTGGAGGAAGCGCTGTACAAGAAGGACAGCGCCTTGGTGCAGGACAAATTGTATGTCGTGACCGAAACCGAGGCGGCGAACGGCAGCAAGCTCCCCCGAATCCTGCCAAAGCGGTTCACGAGCCTGGTGCCAAAGCTCAAGGCTAGCGATTACGACTACATCATTTTCGACATGCCGGCGATTACGCAGACGAGCGTGACACCGCGCCTGGCCGGATTCATGGACATGGTGTTGCTCGTCATCGAATCCGAGAAGACGGACCGCCAACTCGTTCAACAGAGCTGCGCGTTGCTCGCGGAATCGAAAGCCACCGTCTCCGCGGTTTTGACCAAAACCCACACCTACGTACCGCCGCGACTGCACCAGGAATTCCTGAGCGACTCCTGAGGACGTGATCGCCTACGCCGCCGTGTCCATTGGGTCGGAGGGATTTCGATGGGAGGCATTTTGAATCCGTTCACCGAATTCCGGTTGGCCAACCGCCAATGCTGAAGACCCGCATTTACTACCAGGTAAAGCCCTATCTCCCGTGGCGTTTCCGGATGGGGCTGCGGCGGATATTTGCCCGGCGAACGTTGCGGGCCAACAAGGATGTGTGGCCCATCAACCCCGCCGCCGCCCAACCACCTAGGAACTGGCCCGGCTGGCCGGGCGGGAAGAAATTCGCCCTGGTACTCACGCATGACGTGGAAGGCCCCCGGGGGATCGGCAACATCCATCAGTTGGTGGCGCTCGAGATGAAACTCGGGTTCCGGTCGTCGTTCAATTTCATTCCGGAAGGCGAAGTCAGTATTCCGCGGGAAGTGCGCGCCGAGCTGGTTCGGAAGGGTTTTGAGGTGGGGGTGCATGACCTTCAGCACGACGGGAAACTGTTTCAGGATCGTGCGGATTTTGCCCGGAAGGCCAAACGCATCAACTCCTACCTGGGCGAGTGGGGCTCCAGCGGGTTCCGCTCGGCGTTCATGCACCACAATCTCAATTGGGTCCACGACCTGGAAATCCTGTATGATTCGTCCACGTTCGATAGCGACCCGTTTGAACCACAGCCGGATGGCGTCAACACGATCTTTCCGTTCTGGATGCCAGGGGCGACGGGACGAGGATATGTGGAGTTGCCCTACACCTTGCCCCAGGACTCCACGCTGTTCCTGCTCCTGAAGGAATCGTCACCCGAGATCTGGAAGAGGAAACTCGATTGGATCGTCGAGTGCGGTGGCATGGCGCTGGTGAACGTGCACCCGGATTATATCAACTTCGACAAAGCCACCAACAGCGCCGCAAGCTTTCCGTACACGCATTATCAGGAGTTCCTGGAATACGTCCAGGAGAAGTACGCGAATCTCTACTGGCATGCGCTGCCCCGCGACGTGGCGAAATTCTGCGAGGTTCTCCGACCCGAGAGGCGGATGGCATCCGGCCGTCGGGTGTGCATGCTCACCCACTCGATTTATGAGAGTGACAACCGTGTGATGCGCTATGCGGAGGCATTGGCGGAGCGAGGTGACGAGGTCGACGTGTTGTGCGTGAAGCGGGACCGTAACCAACCGGACACCGAAACCATCAACCAGGTCCACGTTCACCGCGTCCTGCGACGATCCAGCAAGCGTGCCAGGGGCCAAATAGCCTATCTGCTGCCGCTTCTCCGATTCTGGTTCAAGTCCACCGTGTCGTTGACTTGGAAAAACCTGAAACGTCGGTACGACCTGATCCATGTTCATAACGTGCCCGATTTCCTGGTGTTTGCCGCCTGGGGTGCCAAGCTGACGGGAGCGAAGGTGATTCTGGATATTCACGATATCGTGCCGGAGTTTTATGGCAGCAAGTTCGGCAAGCAGGAGGACACGCGAGCGGTCCATATGCTGAAATGGATGGAACGCAAGTCGGCGGGATACGCGGACCACGTGATCATTGCCAACCACCTGTGGCTCGACAAGTACGCACAACGGACCCGCGCCCACGGCAAATGCTCCGTTTTGATCAACTACGTAGACCCGCGGATCTTTCAGCCTCGTCCTCGGACGCGGCACGACGGCAAGCAGATCATTCTGTTTCCCGGCGGCCTGCAATGGCATCAGGGATTGGATATCGCCATCCGCGCCATGCCCAAGATCAGCGCCCGGATGCCCCGGGCCGAACTGCACATTTACGGTGAGGGCAATATGAAGGACGGTTTGGTGGCGCTGGCCCAGGAATTGGGGTTGAACGGGCATGTCAGCTTTTTCGATCCGTTGCCGTTACGCCAGATCACCGAGATCATGGCCAACGCCGACATCGGCGTGGTCCCCAAACGAGCGGATTCATTCGGCAACGAAGCCTTCAGCACGAAGATCATGGAGTTCATGTCCCTGCAAGTGCCCGTCGTGGTGTCGAGCACCAAGATCGATCACTATTATTTCGATGATTCCGGTGTGCGCTTTTTCGAATCCGGCAATCCGGACGCACTCGCCGACGCCGTGTGTGAAGTGTTGCGCAACCAGGAGTTGCGTCAGCAAATGGTGGGGCGGGCGTCCGAACACGTGGCCCGCAACGACTGGGTAACCGCGAAGGTGGAATACCTGAAGCTGGTGGATGGCTTGTGTGTTGAGAAGTAGGGCAAGCAGTCCATCGGTCAGTGGAATGGACGACGGTGAGCCAGCGTGGGCACAACCCCGCCGCTGCGTGATTCTGCAAGCGCGGACGGACCGGTTGGGCGGTTCGACAGTCAATCCCTCGGAATTCCTCGTGCGCCGGTAGTATGCGCCTCGACCGTCTCATAACCTTGGGCCTCGTCCAGCCGATTCATCGGGCGGTTTCGGGGCCGAGGCGCGCCCAGTTGCCGATCCTCATGTATCACAGCATTTCCGACGGTGCGGAAGACGCCGTATCGCCCTACTATCGCACCGCCACCCGCCCGGCGGTCTTCGCGCAACACATGGCCCTGTTGCGCGCCGAGGGTTATCGGGTGGTAAGTTTGCAGACCGGGTTGCGCGAGTTTCGTTCCGGGTCCAGCGACAACGGGAAAACCGTGGTGCTGACGTTCGACGACGGTTTGCGCGATTTCTACACCAGCGCCTTTCCCATCCTACGGGAACACGGACAGACTGCCTCGGTCTTTTTGCCGACCGCGTTTATTGGAGATCAGCCCGGTCATTTTAAGGGCCAGGAATGCATGACGTGGAGTGAAGCACGGGAGCTGCACGAGGCGGGAATCGAGATCGGGTCTCACACGGTAAATCATCCCCGGCTCTACGAACTTGGGTTTGCCGACATCCGCGCGGAACTGGCGAATTCGAAGGCGGTGATTGAGGACAGACTCGGCAGCGCGGTCGTCTCGTTCGCGTATCCGTACGCGTTTCCCGTCGCCGACCGGTCGTTTGTGCGGGCGTTCGGTGATGTCGTCGCGCAGACGGGCTACCGCTACTGTGTGACCACCGCACTGGGGTGCGTGAAACCCGGCGACGACGCTTATCGTTTGAAGCGGCTGCCGGTCAATTCCTCCGATGACCCCGCATTGTTCCGGGCGAAACTGGAAGGCTGCTACGATTGGCTGGAGATACCGCAACGCGCGTTCAAGAGGTGGAAGCTGCGGTTCCTTGATTCCGGAAGGCGGTCCAACAGTTTTTCGGACTCCATGGGAGCCTCGCTGAACTAGGACCGGGTGATCGGCGTGACCCCCAGCTATATCATCATCACTCCCGCGCGCAACGAGGGGCAAAATCTCCAGACCACAATTGATTCCGTGGTCGCGCAGACCCTGAGACCGCGAACGTGGGTCATTGTCGATGACGGTTCCACGGACAACACGGGCAAACTCATCGACGCGGCCGCACAGCAGCATTCCTGGATCAAGGTCGTCCACCGTCCGGACCGCGGGTTTCGGAAACAAGGGGGTGGAGTCATGGAAACCTTCCACGACGGCTTCAAGCTGGTGGCCAGCGAGTCGTGGGATTTTCTGGTCAAACTGGATGGGGACCTTTCGTTCGACCCTGATTATTTCGAGAAGTGTCTGGGCCAATTCGCCGATGACCCGAAACTGGGGGTCGGGGGAGGGAGCATCTATTCCAAGGTCGACGGGATCACGGTGGAGGATTCGCCGGACGATCCCTCGTTTCACGTCCGGGGCGCCACCAAGATTTATCGGCGGGCAACCTGGGACGCCATTGGCGGTCTGATTCAGGCGCCCGGCTGGGACAGCCTTGATGAACTCAAGGCGAACATGCTCGGGTGGAAAACACGGTCGTTCCGCGACCTCCGCCTGTTCCAGCATCGGGGAACCGGGGCGGTGGATGGAACCTGGAAAACCTCGGTCAAGAACGGACGCGCCAATTACGTGGTCGGTTATCACCCGTTGTTCATGGTTTGCAAGTGCGTGCGACGTCTGCTCGAACGGCCGTACGGCGTGGTCGGGGCAGGCCTCTTGTACGGCTACCTGTCGGGATATTTCTCGAGTACGAAGCGGATTCGCGAGGCGAACGTGATCAGTTATGTCCGGCGCGAGCAGATGCGGCGGCTGTTTTTTCGCGAAAGCATCTGGGCGCAAAAATAGGCGATTGCCCGTATGTGCGGCATTTCGGGAAAATTTATTTATCGCGAGGACGCCAGCGTTGACGCCGGGTTGATGCGACGCATGACCCGTCTTCTGGCCCACCGCGGCCCGGACGGGGATGGGCATTACATCCAGGGAAGTGTCGGTCTGGGACATCGGCGGCTCTCCATCATTGACCTGAGCACGGGAGGCCAGCCCCTCGCGAACGAGGACGACACGGTCTGGATTGTTTTCAACGGCGAGATTTACAACTTCCAGGAGCTCCGGGAGCGGCTGGTCAAGCGGGGGCATGTGTTTCGCACGAAGTCCGACACGGAAGTCATCGTTCATCTGTACGAGGACCACGGTCCCGAGTGCGTCCAGCAGTTGCGCGGGATGTTTGCCTTCGCCATTTGGGACACGAAGCGACGCCGCCTGTTCGTGGCGCGCGACCGCGTGGGCATCAAGCCGCTGTACTATTTCGACGACGGCCGCGCCTTGTGGTTCGCCTCGGAGTTGAAAGCCATCCTTGCCGATCCATCCGTTCGCCGAGAGGTGAACGTGACGGCGATTCGAAAGTTTCTGGCGTTCCACTACCTGCCGGGAGAAGAAACGCTGTTTCAGGGGATGTGCAAGCTCCTGCCTGGCCACTATCTGATCGCCGAGGCGTCGGGTGTCACCACGCATCAGTATTGGGATCTTCATTTTCCCGAGCAACGCCCGACGATGTCCTTCGACGAGGCCGTCCACCAACTTCGCGACCTGCTGGGCGCGACCGTGCGCGACCACATGATCGCGGACGTGCCGGTGGGAGTCCTGCTCAGCGGCGGGGTTGATTCGTCCGCTATCACCAGTCTGGCGGTTCAAGCGACGGGCAAGCAGATCAAGACGTTCACCGTCGGCTTTGATGGCACCGAGGTCGTCGATGAACGGCCGTTCGCACGAATGGCCGCCGAGAGGTTCGGCACCGACCACTACGACATCAGCATCTCGGCGGACGACTTCTGGGATTTTCTACCGTCATATGTGTGGCACATGGAAGACCCGGTGTGTGAGCCGCCGGCTGTGGCGTTGTATTACGTTTCCAAACTCGCTCGTGATCACGTCAAAGTGTTGTTGTCGGGCGAGGGTGGCGATGAGGCCTTCGCAGGGTACCCGAATTATCCCAACATGCTGAAACTGGACCGCATCCGCGCGGCTCTGGGGCCACTGGCCCGGCCGGTCGGCGGTGTGGCCGCCCGTGCGGGCGTGTGGCTGGGAAACGAGCGGGCGCACCGATACGGGACGGCGCTGGGGCGTCCGTTGGCCGACTGCTACTACAGCCGCACATCGGGTCCGACGGCCTTCTTCCAACAGCAGGCAAACAAGTTCTTCACGCCGGAGTTCCTGAGTACCAGCCGGTCTCTCGCTCCGGCCCGGGAGATCGCGGACTTGTTGAAGCCCGCGGGTAAATGGGGCCTGCTCGACCAGATGTTGTACGTCGACACCAAGACGTGGCTGCCGGACGATCTCCTCGTGAAGGCGGACAAGATGACCATGGCCAATTCCGTCGAATTGCGCGTGCCGCTGCTGGACCATGTGGTGATGGAATTTGCGGCGTCTCTTCCTCCCGATTTCAAGGTGGGCGAGGGGGACACGAAGCGGGTGCTCAAGGCCACATTTGCCAAATTGCTGCCGGAAGAAGTTCTGAAACGGAAAAAAGCCGGGTTTCCGGTTCCGTACGGTATGTGGCTGCGCAACGGGCTCAAGGGACGGGTGGAAGACATCCTGCTTTCGGATCGGGCGGCATCGCGCGGCTATTTTCAGAAGCGCGAGGTCAACCGCCTGCTACAGGCGGATTCGCGGTCCGGCCGGTTCGGCAAAGAGATCTTTTCGCTGTTGGTGGTCGAGTTGTGGCATCAGGCGTTTGTGGACGGTGGCCGGGCGATCTGATTTCACCCGGGAAGAGGCACGTCAGCAGATGAATCGGGAAGGCAAACCAGTGCGGGTCCTGTACAGTTTCCCGCTCAAACTTGGGGCGGGCAGAATCTGCACCACCGCATGGTATCAGGTGGATGGACTGGCATCTGCCGGTGCCGAAGTCACGGTTTTTCCCGCATCCATTATTCGTCCGCTCCCGGCTAACGTGAAGGTCAAGCCGACGTTGGCCCGGGGCAAACTCCGGGTGCCGCACAAATTGCTGGGCCGGATGGCCTATGCCAGTTTGCACGACGGGATCGTGGCGCGACGAATTGAAAAGATGGCCGGCCAAATCGACATCATCCACGCCTGGCCATTGGGGTCGGTGGAAACACTCCGCACCGCGGCGCGCTTGGGGATCCCGACGGTGTTGGAGCGGTGCAATGCGCACACCCGGTTTGCGTACGAAGTCGTGCGGCAAGAATGTGATCGCCTCGGCGTGCCCCTGCCGGCCGACCACGAGCACGCGTACAACGCCGAATTGCTCGCCAGGGAAGAGGAGGAATACCGGCTCGCGTTCCGGCTCTTGTGCCCCTCGGATTTCGTGGTGAAAACATTCCTCGACCAGGGGTTTTCCCGTGAGAAGCTGGTCCGCCACATTTACGGATTCGATGAGACCGTGTTTCATCCCGACGCCAAGCCTCGGGAGCCGAAGCGCGGGTTGACAATGCTGTCGGTGGGCGTCTGCGCCGTCCGGAAGGGACTCCATTACGCGCTGGAAGCGTGGCTGCAATCTCCCGCGTCCCGCGAGGGCGAGTTCCTGATCGCCGGCGAATTCCTCCCCGCCTACCAGCAAAAGCTTTCGGCCATGCTGGCCCATCCGAGTGTAAAGGTGCTCGGCCATCGTCGTGACGTGCCCGAACTCATGCGGAACAGCGATCTGCTTGTCCTTCCCAGCATTGAGGAGGGATTCGGCCTGGTTTGCACCGAGGCGATGGGCAGCGGCTGCGTCCCCTTGGTTTCGGAGGCGTGCACCGATATTTGCCGGCACATGGAAAACGCCCTGGTCCATCGCGTCGGCGACGTCGCTGCCCTGACCCAACACATCACCATGGTCGACAAAGACCGCGCGCTCCTGGCGAAATTACGCGCACAAGGTTTGCGGACCGCGCCGGGGGTCACCTGGACAGCGGCGGGGATAAAATTGTTGGACGTGTACCATGATATTCTGGCGGGGAGACGCTCCGCCGCCGCAGTAAACGACGGTGTTGTCGCGACCGTTTGAGACCCACACTTCACCCATGAACGCGATTGGTGCATCCATCCTGGCAATGGTGGTCCTCGTCGTGCTGTTCGGACCACGACGCTGGGCGCTCTTGGCGATGATGGTGGGGGTGGTGTACGTCCCGCAGTCGCAGCAGGTGGACGTGCTGACCATCAATATGTTTTCGGTCCGTTTTCTGGAACTCGCGGGATTCATTCGCGTCATGTCCCGTCGGGAGTTTTCATTTTCGAAGTTGAACAGGATCGATCGTGCTCTGCTGCTCCTGTATGCATTTACCGCCGTCGTGTTTTCGCTGCGCTCCAGCGAAGGCCAGGTGTTTGTGATCGGTACGGCCGTGGACGCCTGGCTGTGCTACTTCACGTTCCGAGGGCTGGTGGTCGACATGGAGGACTTTCGATGGTTCCTGCAAGCGTTCGTTTTCTTGCTGGCGCCATACGCCGTGTTGCTCGTGATTGAGACGTTGACCAAGTACAATGTGTTCTCCCTGCTGGGGGGAGGCATGTACGAGTGGGAACGCCAAGGGAGATTCCGTTGCATAGGCAGCTTTCGCCACCCGGATTTGTTGGGTACGCTCGGCGCAAGCTTCCTTCCTCTGTACATCGGGCTGGCGTGTGGGAAGACGGGTCGGATGCGGGCCATCTTCGCTGTCGGACTGTGTTTGATGATCGTCTGGTCCTCCAACTCTGGCGGGTCGGCGTGCGCTGCTGCTGTTGGCCTGGCGGGCTGGATGTGTTGGAAAATCCGAACCAACATGCGGTTGATGCGATGGGGAATTGTCGGCACGATCCTGCTGGCAGTCGTATTGATGAAGGCCCCGGTATGGTATTTACTGGCGCACATCAGCGGTATTACCGGGGGCGACGGTTACCACCGGTCCTATCTCATGGACGTGTCATTCCGACATCTCAACCAGTGGTGGTTTGACGGCATTCCCTTCAGCGAAACGATGGACTGGTTTCCCTACAGTCTGATGACCGGGGCGGATATTACCAATCAGTTCATCTCGTTCGGACTCAATGCCGGTGTAGGAGCTGTCGGGCTGCTGATTCTGCTGTTGGTCCTTGCGTATAGCGCCTTGGGCCGGGCCCTGGGAAGCGTCCGCTCCCACTTTCATGAGTCGAGTGACACCGAATACCTGTTGTGGGGGTTGGGGGTCATGCTCGCCGTACACATTATCAATTGGTTCGGAATTACGTACTTCGACCAGTTCTATGTAATTTGGTTTATGCAACTGGCGATGATCTCCAGTGTCACGGAGAATGCCTGGGAAACCGGTCCAGCGCTTGAGATAGATGAAGCGGGAGCCTGGCCCGAAGAAGAGGAAGAGGTCGTCCGAACCTGAAGCGCAGTCCGTAAGCCGACCCGCGGGCCACCAACGCCCCGGAAAGATTTGCCGCATCAATTTCTGGCTAACATGCTGGTTAGCGCAATAATTCCGACCTACAACCGTGCTCGAACCATCGAGCGCGCCGTGAACAGTGTGCTTGGGCAGTCCTGGCAACCGATCGAAGTCATTGTAGTTGATGATGGCTCGACAGATCAGACGACCGACATCCTGGCACGATACGGCGACCGGATCCGGCTGATTCGCCAGAAAAACGAAGGGCCAAGTGCTGCTAGAAACGCCGGCATCAAGGCCGCCCGGGGACAGATCATCTCCTTTCTGGACTCGGACGATTCATGGTTGCCGGACAAGGTCGAACGTCAGGTGAAGTTGCTGCAGGCCACTGAATCGCAGGGAGTGGCATGCTGCGTGTGCAACGCGCGGATGGAGTTCCTGTCCGGGACGAGGTATTCGTTCGCGACGGCGTCGCTCCATCCCAGGCACGAGGAAGGGATCTGGAGCAACCCGGCTGAGATACTCATCACGCGGTTTCTGTTTTTCAATCAGGTGGTCGCCGTCCGTCGCACGGCGCTGGAGGAGACGGGCTATTTTCGTCCCGGGATCATGGAGGACTACGATCTGGCGTTGCGGTTGTCGCTGGTGGGCCCATGGGCGTTTATCGCCGATCCGTTGGTGGTGTGGTATGAGCAGAAGGGGGACAACCTTTCTCGTACGCACAGCCCACGCGAGATAACCGAACGCGCCTTGAAGATTCTTCAGGACATACGCAGTTCACCCCGTTGGGGCTCGCTCCTGCCCGAACGGCTATTGCGTCAGCGAATCCGGGAGTTGCGACGGCAGATTCTGGCTCAACGCCTGTCAAGGCAGTCAGGTTTGGTGGATCCTTTCCTGGGAAGATGTTTGCTTGGTTACTTGCGCGTTCAGAGACGCCTCCAATTGGATCTGCGACTTTATCCATCCATGGTAACCCAGGAAGCATGAGCCAAGACCTGTGTCGTAACGAGGTAACGATGACCGCCTTCGACGCGACAATCGCGCGGTCAGTTCATAAACTTGCAATGACCGTGGCAGAATAGGCGGCAAACTTGAGAGAGAGGATGAGCAGTGTTGCGACATGTCCTGCGTATGTGCTTGGAAACCAGCAGTGGCACTGTTACTGCTGCCCCAGACACTCACATGAGTATCGTTGTACCGACACTGGAAAGCGTGTCGACCCGGGATCGCTCTCTTTTTATCCGCCATCCGGTCACTGTCTGCCTTGCTGTTCTCCTTATGGCATGTGTCAATGCCTTCGGGGCCAGCTACTATGTGGACTATTCGAGCGGCGCCGACGGCAACTCCGGCACGAGCACGTCGTCACCCTGGAAGCATTGTCCCGGCGATTCGGCCGCCACGGGCACGGCGGGCAGCACACTGCTCAATTTCGGCGACACGGTTTACTTCAAAGGTGGAGTGCAATACGTGCTGGTCGGCGACGGCAAT
>Ga0182014_10001687_pt1 | contig 29108 bp, 22 predicted proteins | sample 612S2DmetaG_FD_120489 | JGI IMG/M metagenome (GOLD analysis project Ga0182014, IMG submission 120489) | Permafrost microbial communities from Stordalen Mire, Sweden - 612S2D metaG | ecosystem: Environmental > Terrestrial > Soil > Wetlands > Permafrost | place: Sweden: Stordalen | collected... | reverse complement strand
GCGCGGTTCTCGCACGACCAGGAGGAAGCCCGGCCCGGCTATTACCGGGTGTTTCTCCCCGATTACAAGATCAACGTCGAACTGACGGCCACGGCCCGCGTCGGCCTCCACCGCTATACCTTCTCCGAAGCCGCCGACGCACATGTCATCCTGGACCTCTGGCACGGCATCGGCCGGGGCAATCGCCTCCGCCCGACCGATTCCGTTATCACGCTTGAAAACGACCATACCGTCAGCGGGTTTCGCCGCAGCGCCGGCTGGGGCGGCGACAAGATCTACTACTTTGTCCTCGAATTCTCCCGCTCTTGCGATGCCGCCGGGTTGACTTCCGACCACCAGCCCATCGCGGGCAAGGAGGCCCTGGGCAAGAATCTCCAGGCGCACTTCGATTTCAAGACCAAGGCAGGCGAAAAGATCATTGCGCGGGTTGCCCTCTCCACTGTCAGCGTCGAGGGTGCGCGGAAGAACCTGCAGGCGGAGGTCAGCAACTGGGATTTCGATGCTGTCGCCGCCGCCGCCCGCGCCCAGTGGGAGCGCGCCCTTGGCAACATTCAGGTTGAGTCCGCCGACAAGAGCTTCCTGGAGACGTTCTACACCGCCTACTACCACGTGTTTCTGGCGCCAACCCTCCTGAGTGACGTTGACGGCCAGGTCCGCGGCCCCGACACCAAAGTTCACCAGGTCAAGGGGTTCGACTACTACTCTGAACTTTCTCTCTGGGACACCTTCCGCGCGGAGCATCCACTGCTGACCCTGATCCAGCCCGACCGGGTCAACGACATGGTCGCCACGATGCTCGCGCACTATACCTTCTTTGGCCAGAAAGCCCTCCCGGTATGGGTGGAGTCGGGCAAGGAGAACTGGTGCATGATCGGCAACCATTCCATCCCGGTCATGGTCGATGCCTATCTCAAGGGCTTCCGCAAGTGGGACGCGGCGGAAGCGCTCGGGGACATGGTCGCCACCACCGAAGGCGCCCGAGCCCAGATGCCCGAATACCGCACCAACGGTTACATCGCCAGCCGACGAGGCGCCGAGGCGGTCTCCAAGACCATCGAATACGCCTATGACGACGCCTGCATCGCTCGTTTGGCCAAGGCCCTCGGGCAGAACGACCTGGCCGAACGTTACGCCAACCGCGCCGAGAACTGGCAAAACGTGTTCGACCCCTCGACCGGCTTCTTCCGCGGCAAGACGACGGCCGGCGCCTGGGTCACGCCTTTCAACCCCAATGCCATCGTCACCGATTCCTACACCGAAGCCAATGCCTGGCAATCCTACTTCGTCCCCCACGACGTCCCCAACCTGATCCAGAAGCTGGGCGGGGACGAGCGATTCATCTCCCGGCTGGACGAAGTCTTTGACAGCAAGGAGCAGATCGTCAACTTCTCCGAGGATGTCGTCGGCCTCATTGGCATGTATGCCCACGGCAACGAGCCCTGCCACCATTACGCCTACCTCTACAACTACGCCGGGGAACCCTGGAAGACCCAGGCCCGCATCCGCCAGATTTGCCACACCCTCTACAACAACACCACCGCCGGGATGTGCGGCAACGATGACTGCGGCCAGATGTCCGCCTGGTATGTCTTCAGCGCGCTGGGTTTCTATCCCGCCGATCCCTGCGGCGGCGTCTATATTATCGGCAGCCCGCTAGGCAACCAGGCCACGGTCACCCTCGACCCGAAGTATTACAAGGGCGGCAAGTTTACCGTCGTCGCCCGGGACAACTCGCCGCAGAACATGTACATCCAGTCCGCCACACTGAATGGCAAACCCTTCACCCGCACGTGGCTCACCCACGACCAGATCGTCGCCGGCGGAACGCTCGAGTTGCAGATGGGCCCGGCGCCCAACCGAAGCTGGGGAGCCGCCCTGACCGACCGCCCCGGCAGCGCCCTGGCCAACTGAACGGACGGAACCCAGACATCCAACATGGCGAGTCAGTGTCGGCTGGGCAAGGGAGCCCAAAATCCAACTGAGGCGGAATCCCGCCGTCCACTGCACTCGCCGTTATGCGCCGTTATGCTGGCCCTCTCTCGGACACCCACTGCCTAATGTGCGCGTCTCTCCTATCCCGCAGGCTCCGAAGTGTGCTCGACTGTTTCTGGTGTGATAGCCCCTTAGGGAGTCCCGCTAACTCCTGCAACGTGTATCGCTGAAACTCGGCGTTGCAAGGCAAACACAGGCATACACATGAATCTTGACTGTTAAAGCATTCTGGCCTGAACGAAGACCCCAATCCCTGATTGGTAGAGGCAGTACAACAAAAAAGCCGGAGTTTCATTCCGGCCTCTTTGCCACACACTACAGAGAACAAATTCAAATCGTTCCGACGCCCATAAGATACCAGAAGCATTGTTCCCTGCATGTCACCAGTTGTGGGGACACGGCTGGAGGTTAGAGCCGGGCATCTCACCTGGCGGATGGCAGGCTTGCGTGGCCACACGGTTTGGAGCTTCGGGGGCTGGTCCGGGCGGCAAGATGCTAATCTCGACGCAGGCAAAATGCCCGCCACTACGTGGTGGCGGTGCGTGGACGCGCCTCTGTGTTTTCCAGCCGCCCATTTCCACTTGTCATCGCCGTCCGCCGCCCATAGAGTTGTTTGCTGGTGATTCAATACGACATCACATGATTGAGCTGATTCAGTTTCCCTGGAGCCCCTTTTGCATCGTCCAACGGCGCATCCTCGAGTTCGCCGGCGCTCGATTCAAGATCACCGACATTCCCAACGGCGACCGCTCGCTGGTTTGGCGATTGACCCGGCAGCGCTATTACGGCGTGCCCATCATCCGGGACGGCAAATCGGTCATCTTCGAGGTGAACGAGGATTCGCAGGTGATCGCCAAGTACCTCGACACCAAGCTTCAGCTTGGGCTGTTCCCGTGGGATTTGGAGGGCGTGCAGTCGCTTATCTGGCGGTACATCGAGAACGAGGTAGAAGGCGTTGGCTTCAAGCTCGACGACATTTATTGGCGCAAAGTGGTGCCGGTGCCGGACCAGCTTGCCTTTCTCCGGCACAAGGAACGCAAGTTCGGGCGCGGTTGCCTCGACCAGTGGCGGGCGCAGCAGAAGGAACTGCTGGCGCAACTCGAACAGCGGCTGGTGCCATTCGAGGAAATGCTCCTGACCCGGCCATTCCTCCTGGACCAGCGGCCGCGGTTCGTGGACTTCGACCTCTATGGCATCCTGGGCAATTTCCTTTATTCGGGCCAATACCGGCTGCCAGCCGCGCACACCCGCTTGCAGAAGTGGTACAAACAGATGGCGCGTGTGAAACTGCAAGCGGTACCTGGCGACATGAAGTAACCCGCCTCACCCTTCAGGGGGCCTGACGAAGAATATGAAAGCACTGCTGCCGTGGTTATGCGTCGTGGGACTAGTCATCGGGCTGGGCTGGGTTTATTCCGCCAGCCTTAAGAAGGACGCCGAATTGGCCGCCTTGCGCGAGGAGAGCCAACAACTGCAACAGCTTCGCGCCGAACTGGAGGCAACCAACAATGTCAGCACGCCGGCGCAAAGCGATGAGCTGATCCGGCTGCGCAAGGACAACGAAGACCTGCTGCGCCTGCGCAACGAAGTTGGCCAATTGCGCAAGGAAAAGCAGCAGCTTGCGGCTCAGGTCCAGACCGCTCAGGCGCAAGCCCAGGGCGCTCAAGCTCAAGTACAGGCCCAGCGCACGACTCCGGCGCAAGCCCCTGTGCCGGGCCAGCTCGACCCCGCGGCTCAAGCCGCGTTTAACGCGCGATACGGGGTGACGGCCCAAACTCCCGAGCAGCAGCAAGCCGTCGTCTGCATTAACAATCTTCGGCTCATCGATGGGGCGAAGCAGCAATGGGCCCTGGAGAAGCAAAAACCGTCAGGCGCTCTGCTCACGACCGGGGACCTCGCGCCTTATCTCAAGACCAATGCGTTGCCCACCTGCCCTGCGGGCGGCGTGTACACCATCAACCCCGTAGGCTACGCGCCGCTTTGCAGCATCCCCGGCCACGCGCTAGGGAAATAAACTCAGCAGACGTGCTGCTGTCTGAGTTCGCGGATGCGGTCGCGCAGATGGGCGGCGCGCTCGAACTCCTGCTTGTCGATGGCGCGGCGGAGTTGATGTTCCAATTGCTCCAGCTCCGAGAGGGGCCGATTCTTCTGGATTTGTGACTCCAGCTCGCGCAAGGCCACGACGGACCGCTCCCGCTCAAACTCGAACATCTCGTCCGCCAACTCCTCAAGCGCCTCGACTTTCCCGATGGCTTCCCGTGCGACCTTGAGAGCCTGGTCGTAGGCGCCCTTTTCCATTTCCTGCATGACCGCGGCGCTGGCGTTGACGCGCAGAATATAGGGACGCCATTTCTCCAGGAACTGCTGGTCCTCCTCTCGCCGGGCGTAGCGGTGCAGGAAATCGAATGCTCGCAGGTTGCGCGCCGTGTCGCGGATGGTGCGCGCCCAGTCTTTTAGCTGAAAGAGGCGCACGTAGCGGAAGTAGTAAAGCGTGCCCTCGTGGAAGAGTTCGCTGCATTCCAGCGGGCTTATCGAGAAGTCGGCCTCGCACCCGGAGAACTTGGCCTGGTTGAGGCGGTGCAGGTGGTGGTCCAGGGTGGATTCCATTCCGTGCGGGCGCAAGCCATCGGGGCGGCCATCCACTTCATATTGCTCGATCCCCAGCGGCGTGCGCACCTGGAGCAGCTCGCGGCCGTCATCGCCGTGGACGATGCGCGCATCATGCTCCGGGTTATAGGGCCAGCTCTTGAGCACTCTGCTCAGGTCGGGCGAGTTATTCATATCGCTGCAGGCAATATGGACCTTTTCAAAGGACATTCAATCTCTTCTTGCAGGCTGGAGGGCGCAGGCTCGGCGCGCACAGGCACCCTCATGGCAGCCGGCTCTCGAATTTTCCTTTGCTATCCGGGAAATCCGTGCAAGCTGTGGCCCAAGCACGGTTCGTGGCGAATTTAACTGATGGATCTGATACAATCTATGAACATGACCTTAACTCCTAGAATCATCATTGTCAGCGTGGCCCTGGTGGCCGCTTTGGCGTCCGCCCTCCCCAGCACGGCGGCTGAACCAGCCAGCAAGATCAAGGTGCTCCTGGTGACCGGGGACGATGTGCTCCCCTACCACGACTGGCAGACGGTTTCGCAGGCCCTGAAAGAAACGCTGGTGTCGAGCGGCAAGTTCGAGGTGCGGGTATGTGAGGACGCCGGCGTGCTTGATTCCGCCACCACGCTGGGCCGCTACGACCTCGTCTTGCTGGACTATTATAATGCCAAAACGCCGACGCTCTCCGCCGGCGCCAAGGAGAACCTCGTGAGCTTCGTCAAGGACGGCAAGGGTCTGGTCATCACACACCTGTCCAGCGCGTCGTTCAAGGAGTGGGAGGAGTTTCGCAAGCTCTGCGGCCGCTACTGGGTGATGGGCACGTCCGGTCACGGGCCGCGTGGGGTGTTCAAGGCCCGCATTACAAAGACTGATAGCCCGATCACGCAGGGCCTGGCCGACTTTGAGGCGGATGACGAGCTCTACGCCAAGCTGCAGGGTGACGCGCCGATTACCGTGCTCATTGAAGCTGATTCCGACTGGAGCAAGAAGACGGAGCCGCTCGCCTTCACGGTCGAGTATGGGAAAGGACGGGTGTTCCACGAGACCCTGGGCCACGACGCGAAGGCCGTCAACAACCCGACGGTGCAGAAGTTGATCCAACGCGGCTGCGAATGGGCCGCGACCGGCAAGGTGCAGTAAACCTCACCCCGCACATGACCTTCGCGGCGGGCTATGGCCACTGCCGCACAGTGGCGAACCACACCGCCAACGGCGTCTGGGGCATCACCACGAAGTGGGACTTCCGAGTGTTCACGGAACGGGTAGGCAACATCGCCTCGACTTCCGGCACTGGGTGCTCAAAACAGGCATGCTCAGCGTTAAGAACTCGTCAAAATCTGTCCCCGTGACTCACGTTAATACTCAGTTTCCTCCGCTTCAAAGGTCGGATCGCGATTCGGCGGCGGTGACAGGGTGAGGAAAGTAACCGCGAACAAGCCACCGATGGTGACCAGGCCAAAAGCGCGAGCAGTTTCGGGCTGCAGGAGAGAAATCCCTGCTGACAGGCGCCCCTTGCGCGGGTAAAACTCTCCCATGCCGCTGTCATGGAACGAAATCCGCCACCGCGCCATTCAGTTCGCGCATAACTGGGCCGGCACGCGGAGCGAGGCTGCCGAGAAACAGACCTTCTGGAACGAGTTCTTCGACGTGTTCGGCATCCAGCGCCGGCTGGTGGCCAGCTTCGAGGAGCCAGTCAAGCGCATCTCGGGGCAGTACGGCTACATTGACCTGTTCTGGAAAGCCACGCTGCTGGTCGAGCACAAGAGCTTCGGACAGGACCTCGGCAAGGCCCAGTCCCAGGCCTTTCAATACCTCCAGGACCTGCTCAACGAAGGCCGCGCCAAGGACGCCCCGCGTTACGTAATTGTCTCGGACTTCGCCCGCATCGCCCTCCACGACCTTGAGCCCGAGGACGGAGCGCGGACATTCTTGTCCGCAGCACGCCCCGAACGCCAGCGCGGCCCGGCTGCTTCCTCGTCGGACGTTGGTGCGGACAAGAATGTCCGCGCTCCGGTCCAGCCCCTCGAATTCCCGCTGGCCGAGTTCCACAAGCACATTCACGCCTTCGCCTTCATCCCCGGCTACAAGCAGCATCGGTTTGCCGACCAGGACCCCATCAACCTCGAAGCCACCGAGATCATGGGCCACCTGCACGACACCCTGGAAGGCGGGGGCTACCGCGGTCACCAACTCGAACGGTTCCTCGTCCGCGTGCTGTTCTGCCTCTTTGCAGAGGACACCGGCCTCTTCGAGCGCGACGCCTTCCAGCTCTACCTCGAGAATCGCACCGCCCCGGATGGCTCCGACCTCGGTCAGCACCTCACCCACCTGTTCCGCGTGCTGGACACCCCGGAAGACAAGCGCCAGAAGAACCTGGACGAGACGCTCGCCGCCTTCCCTTACGTCAACGGCGAACTCTTCCGCGAGCACGACCTCGACATCCCCGACTTCAACCGGGACATGCGCAACGCGCTGCTCGCCTGCACCCGGTTCGACTGGTCGGCCATTTCACCCGCCATTTTCGGCTCGCTCTTCCAGGCCATCATGGAGCCGCGCGAACGCCGTCAGATCGGCGGCCACTACACCAGCGAGCGCGACATCCTCAAAGTCATCCGCTCCCTGTTTCTGGACGACCTCCGGGCCGAGTTCGAGCGCATCGGCAAGAACAAGGCCGAGCTGCGCCGCTTCCACGAGCGCCTCGCCGGCCTGCGCTTCCTCGACCCCGCCTGCGGCTGCGGCAACTTCCTCGTCATCACCTACCGCGAGCTGCGGCTGCTGGAACTCGCAATCCTGCAAATCCTCTACGGTGCCCAGCGCGAGCTGACGCTGGACGTGAACAAGCTCTCGCAAGTGGACGTGGACCAGTTCTACGGCATCGAGATCGCCGAATGGCCCGCCCGCATCGCCGAGGTGGCCCTTTGGCTCATGGACCACCAGATGAACATCCGGCTCTCGGAGGCCTTTGGCCAGCTTTACCGCCGCCTGCCGCTCAAGAAATCCCCCCACATCCACCAGGCCAACGCCCTGCGCGTGGATTGGAGAGAAGTCCTCCCGCCCGACCAGTGCAGCTATGTGCTGGGCAACCCGCCGTTCATTGGCCAAAGTTTCCAAACTCCGGAACAGAAAGCTGACCAGCACCTGGTTCTCGCGCACATCCAAGCCCGTGGCGTGCTCGACTACGTCTGCAATTGGTATGTGAAAGCGGCCGAATTCATACAGGGCACTAAAGTAGTTGTCTCTTTCGTCTCGACGAATTCCATAACTCAGGGCGAACAGGCCGGAATTCTGTGGACGGAGTTACTTGGCCGCTACCATCTGAAGATTCACTTTGGCCACCGCACCTTTGCTTGGGAGAGCGAGGCGCGGGGGAAAGCGCACGTCCATGTGGTCATCATAGGTCTCGCCGCATTCGATACAGGGAACAAGCGCATCTACGATTATGAATCGGGGAGCGAGCACGCCAGCGTGGGCGTCGTAAAGAACATTAGCCCCTACTTGGTTGAAGGCCCGGATCGTGCGGTAAACAATCGAACGTTGCCACTCTGCGACGTGCCCAAGATGAGTTGGGGCAACAAGCCAACCGATGGCGGACACTTGCTCCTTTCCCCGGAGGAGCGCGCGCAGTTCCTGAAAGAGGAGCCAGAAGCTCGAAAGTTCATTCGGCCGTATATGGGCGGGCACGACTTCATTAACGGGGAGCAGCGTTACTGCCTATGGCTCGTGAGCGCTGGTCCCGACGAGCTGCGAAAGCTACCTAAGATCAGAGGGAGAGTAGAACTCGTGCGCGAGTTCCGGGCCAACAGCAAAGCAGAATCGACCCGCAAGTACGCGCAGCTTCCTACTCTGTTTCGCCAGATCGCGCAGCCTGATTCAGATTACCTCGCCGTACCGGAGGTCTCTTCCGAGAATCGTCCCTATATTCCCATCGCTTTCGTGCCCCAAGAAGTCATTTGCAGCAACACAGTGCAGTTCATTCCGAGCGCGACACTCTACCATTTCGGCGTGCTCACCTCTGCAATCCACATGGCCTGGGTCCGCCAAGTCTGCGGACGGCTTGAATCGCGCTACCGATATTCCAACAGCCTCGTTTATAACAACTACCCTTGGCCCGCCTCTCCCACGGCGAAACAAAAGCAAGCCGTCGAAGCGGCAGCGCAGAAAGTCCTGGATGTGCGGGCGCAGTTCCTGGCCCCCGTGGGGCAGACCTCCGGTCTGCCGGTTAAGGGAGCCTCCGGCTCCCAGTCCCAAAACGCTCGCGCCGGAATCGGGTCAACCGCCGCGCCTCCCGAGAAAGCGCTCATCGGCGGTCTGGAATTCTGCCCCACGAAGACGGCGTCGCTGGCGGATTTGTATGACCCGCTCTCAATGCCCCCGGCGCTGGTCAAAGCTCATGCGGAATTGGACCGGGCGGTGGATTTGTGCTACCGCCCGCAGCCCTTCACCAGCGAGCGTCAACGGGTGGAGTACCTTTTCGGCCTGTACGAGCAGTTGACGGCCCCGCTGCTGCCCGCCGCCAAGCCCAAGCGGCCGCGGAAGCGCGTAAGCGGCTGATTCTGAATTGGTTATCTTCTGGAGCGCGCCCGGCGAACAGCCCGATGGGATTCGGCAGGCCGAAGCCATCTCAAGCCACCCTCACCCATGGAATGCAGAATGCAGAATGGAGAATGAAGAATGCCAGGAGCTACCTTCAGGCTACCCCGAGGCTACCTTGAGGCCACCCTCAGGCCATCTGGTAGCCAACCGGTAGGCACCCCGGAGCCACCCTCAGGCTACCCCGGGGCTACCCTCAGGCTACCCTCAGGCTACCCTCAGGCTACCCTCAGGCTACCCTCAGGCTACCCTCAGGCTACCCTCAGGCTACCCTCAGGCTACCCTCAGGCTACCCTCAGGCTACCCTCAAGCCACCCCAAAGCCAGGGAACATCTGGAGAAGAGGGGGACGCGCAGGACGGGACGCTGGTACAAGAATCCCCTGTCCCGAGGCTGGAGCCGGGGGCTTGGGACACGTCTGCGGTCTGGCGGGAAGGTTTGAGCTTTGTGTTTGGCTGGCGGATTTGGTTAAATGCGCCGAAATGAAGAGCCGACGGGCAGAACTGCGCCGCACAACCAAAGAGACCCGCATCGCGGTGAGGTTGAACATTGACGGGGCGGGCAAGTCGTCCATCCAGACCGGCATTCCCTTTTTCGACCACATGCTGACGTTGTTCGCCCGGCATGCGGTGGTGGATTTAAAGTTGAGTTGTCGGGGAGACCTGGAGGTGGATGCGCACCATACGGTGGAGGACTGCGGCATTGCCCTGGGGCAGGCTTTTGCCCAGGCGTTAGGGGATAAGCAGGGGATTCGCCGCTACGGCGCGGGTTTTAGCCCGCTAAACCCCTTCACTGGGGAGGCTTATGTGCCGATGGATGAATGCCTGGCGCGGTGCGTGGTGGACTTCGGGGGGCGGCCCTGCCTGGTGTGGCGGGGATTGAATGAAATCGCCTACCGGAGCGTCAGTAACGCTGAGAAAAGACAGGACATGTCGAGCGCGTTCCGATTCGGCCTGGCCCGTGAGTTTTTCCAGGGCTTCGTCAATGAGGGCCGGTGCAACCTTCATTTGGAGCTGCTTTACGGGGACGAACCGCACCATATCGCAGAGGCGCTGTTCAAGGCGTTTGCCCGGGCCGTGGATGCGGCGTGTCAACGGGACCCGCGGATGGCCGGTCAACTGCCCACGACCAAAGGAAGACTGTAGCCCGGGTTGAATACTCATGGTTTCCCCGCCGTCAAATCGATGACTGTAGAAGATCACTCCTCGGTCGATGATCAGACATTGGTGCGGGCGTCGCAGCGAGGTGACATGGCGGCGTTTGAGGAGTTGGTCGCGCGGCATCGCGATAGGATTTACGCGCGCGCCTACAGCATGATGCGGAACGAAGAAGAAGCGGTTGATCTTTCTCAAGAGGCATGGGTGAAAGGGTGGCAACGGCTGGCGCAGTTCCACGGAGAGTCGAGTTTCGGCACATGGATGACGCGGATCATCATCAATTTGTGCCTGGACCAGTTGCGCAAGCACAAGCGGCAGCGGGCCGAGTCGATCGAGGCGATGGACGAGGAGTCGGGCGGAGTTGAGCGGCAGATGCCGGTCGTCACGGTGAACCCGACCGCCGGCTTGGAACGTGGCGAACTGCGCCAGCGGATTGACCAGGCGCTGGGGCAGTTGTCATATGAGCATCGCACGTCTCTGGTGTTGCATGAATTTGAAGAGATGGAATATAGAGAGATCGCCAAGACGATGGGCTGCTCGATTGGCACGGTGATGTCGCGTCTGTTCTACGCGCGCCGGAAGCTGGCAGCACTGCTGGCGGATTTGAAGAATCGGGACTCGGTGTGATGGATTATAAAGCACAATTGAAACTGCAAGCCTTGCTCGACGGCGAGTTGCCGGATGGCGAGGCGAGCGCGGCCACCAAGTGGGTGGCCCGGGACCGCGAGGCCGCGTCTTTGCTGGAGGAGTTGCGCAGTACTCGCGGCGCCCTGGCGGGGTTTGAAGCGGATGTCCGGCTGCCGGAGTCACGCGAGTTTTTCTGGTCCAAGGTCGAGCGGGAGATTCAGCGTTTGGAGACCCCGGCGCCGAAACCCGCGCGGGTGTCTTATTTCACCCTGGTCCGCCGGTTCCTGGTCCCCGCTTCGGCGGTCGCGGTGGTGTTGATTGCTGGATTGATGCTCATCCCGCCGGCGGGCTCAACGGGCCGCACGGTCGCAGCCGAGATCGAGACCGCGTTGGCGGATTCAGGGGTATTTACTTACCGCGATTATTCGGCTGGCGCGACGTTGGTCTGGCTCTCGTATCCCGCCGAAGACGAAGCTGCGGAAATTGACGAGATGGGTACATTCGATTAGTCGATGAGTGCAAAGCTGATTCCGGCCACCGGCCTCCTTTGGTTGTCAACCGCACTGGCTCTGCTGGCTGGCAGCGAACTTCGCGCGCAGGCGGCGGACATGAAATTCCAGGCCTTCCTGCTGTGGGGTACCGACAATAGCAAACCGCCGGAAGGCAAGGCCTACAAGCCGGTCGCGGTTGACATCCGACAAAAACTCAAAGAACTCCCGATTAAGTGGACAAACTGGTTTGAGGTCAACCGGAAGGACTTCGCGGTGCCGCAAAGCACGGTCAGCGAAGTCGCAATGAGCGAGAAGTGCCAGTTGAACGTGAGGAAGCTCGGCGATTCCGAGGTGGAGGTCACGCTAATTGGCAAGGGCAAGGAGGTCGTGAAACGAAAGCAGTCCCTGCCCAAAGGAGAAATGCTGGTCCTGGGAGGGAACGCCCCCAACTCCACCGCCTGGCTGGTCGTCCTGAAGCGGATCGAGTGACCTTTTATCGGGCTGATTCGGGCGTTGACACCCCAAGCGCCAACGCTTAAATTTGGCCCGACATTTAAATCCAACACCGCATCATGTTGATTCGAATCAGCTTAATCGTGGCCATCATCGCCGGGCTGGCGGTGGGCGTCCTCAACTTCCTCAAGGTCAAAGAGAAGATCACCACCTTGCAGACCAACCTCGATACCGAGACCAAGGCTCACCAGGAATTCCTGGCCAAGTATAACAGCTCTCAGAAGGAATTGACCAAGACAACCGCTGAACTGAAGCAGACGAAGGCCGAGCTGGAAGCGACTACGGCGGCGAAGGAGAAGTTGGACGCGGATATGGCCGCTCTAACCAAGCGCGCCGACAAGTTGAACGACGATTTGAACAAGACCCGCCAGGAGCGAGACACCGCGCAGCAGGACCTGGCGGCATTCAAGGCGACCGGCGTCACGCCCCAGCAGATACTTGGCTTTAACGCGGAGATTAAGAAGCTGCAGGACAACCTGGCAGTGTCAGAGATCGAGAACAAGGTGCTGATGCAGAAAGTCAAGAAGGTTGAAACTGAGCTGGCCGTTTACCGAGATCCGAACTTCTTCGTGACGTTGCCGGCCAGCTTGAAGGGCAAAGTGCTGGTGGCGGATCCCAAGTGGAATTTCGTGGTGCTCAATGTCGGTGAGGACCAAGGAGTGTTGGAGCGCGGCGAGTTGCTGGTGAACCGCAATGGCCGGCTGGTGGCCAAAGTGGTGGTTCGCAGTGTGCAGAAGGATCGCAGCATTGCCAACATCCTGCCGGGCTGGGAGCTCGGTGACGTGATGGAGGGGGATTTGGTCATCCCCGCGCACCCGGCCTCGTGAGAGCGATTGTCTCCAATATGCGCTGGGCGTTTCTGCTGCTGCTGGTCTTAGCTGGGTTTGCCTTGGGCGGCTGCGCCAGCACCGAGCCGGATAACTTGTCCGAGCGTCCTTGGAACACCCCGCAGGGCTGGGAAAACGGCATGCCCAGCAGCATGCAAAACCAATACAGGTAAGCCGGCAGTTTAGGCTTACCACCCACGAACTGCTCTTCGTTCTTACGGTTCCATCTGGATCCAACGCGTCGGCGTAAGGACACGGTTCACGCGCACGTCGTGCGGCTCCACGGGAATCCCGGCCACGATCTGCTGGTCGAACGCCACCCCACAGGTTATCCCGCCCAATCCCCTCAGTAACTGGTCGTAGTATCCCTTGCCCCGGCCCAAGCGGTGGCCGCGTAAGTCAAAGGCCAGCCCGGGGACCAGGATCAGATCCACGCGGGGCGACCGGAGTGGGAGGCAGCGGCGGCTTGGCTCTCGAATGCCAAAGTGCCCGACTTGCAAATCCACGCTGGGATCGAGAATCTGGCAGGGTTCGTAGTTTCTGGTCTCCGACACAAAACGAGGCAGGGCCACTCTCTTGGCGGCGGACAATGCCTCGCTCAATAGCGGCCAAATATCCAGTTCCCCCGGCAACGGCGCAAAAAACAAGACCCACTGCGCCGTTTTCCATAGCGCTTGCGCCGCTAACAAGGCGCGCGCCTGCGCCGAAGCGGCAGCCTGCTCGCCGGGCTCCATATGCCTTAGCTCGGCGCGAACCTGCTTGCGCAGCGCCTGCTTTGCTTCTTTAATCATTTTCTGCATCTGGTGGCGGCAAGACCGCTGGTGCCTCAAGTCATCCTTTGGTCGGCGGACGGAGAGCAGCAGCCTTTGCGAACTGCGCCCGCCATTTCTCAACCCGCTCTTTGATCTTCTTCTCCACCCCTTGCTCGGTTGGCTCGTAGTAACGCTTGTCTGCCCCCAGATAATCCTGGGCCACGAAATGCTCGGGGTGGTCGTGCGCGTACTGGTAGCCTTGACCATGGCCCAGGCGTTTGGCTCCCCGGTAGCTCGCATCGCGCAAGTGTTCCGGCACTGCCAATGTGCGCCCGGATTCGACATCCTTCAGCGCCGCATCGATGGCCAGGACCGTGCTGTTGCTCTTCGTCGCCGTGGCGATGTAAATCGCCGCTTCAGCCAGCGGGATCCGCGCCTCCGGCCAGCCGATAAACTCCGCCGCTTGAAACGCGGCATTGGCCAGGACCAGAGCCATCGGGTCCGCTAGCCCGACGTCTTCGGCGGCATGGATCACAATCCGCCGCGCGATAAAGCGTGGGTCTTCGCCCGCGTGAATCATCTTCGCCAGCCAGTACAACGTCGCGTCCGGGTCGCTCCCGCGCATGGATTTGATGAAGGCTGAAATTGTGTCATAGTGGGCGTCTTCGTCATCGTACACCACCGCCTTCTTTTGAATGCTCTGCTCCGCGACCGTCAGGTCGAGATGAATCGCTCCGTCAGCATCGGGCGCCGTGGTGAGGGTGGCGATTTCCAAGGCGTTCAACGCCTTGCGCGCGTCGCCGTCCGACAGCTTGGCTAAATGGCGCAGTGCCGCTTCGTCTGCTCGCACCTTGAGGTAGCCTAAGCCGCGCTCCGCGTCCGCCAGGGCCCGCTGGAGCAGCGCGTATAGCTCCTCCTCCCCCAAAGGCCGCAGCTCGAAGATTTGCGAGCGGGAGACGAGCGGGGAATTGACGAAGAAGAACGGGTTGTGGGTTGTCGCGCCGATCAGCCGCACCACTCCGCCTTCGACATCAGGCAGCAGCACGTCTTGCTGTGCTTTGTTAAAGCGGTGGATTTCGTCAATGAACAGAATGGTGGATTGCTGCTTGTTCTCGAGGCGGTTCGCCGCGAGGGATAGCACCCGGCGCATGTCGGCCACGTTGGATTCCACGCCGCTCAGCCGCTCGAACTTGCTGCGGGTCTGCCGGGCGATGATTTGGGCGAGGGAAGTTTTGCCGGTGCCGGGCGGCCCGTAGAATATGAGCGACTGGATGCGGTCGGCCTCGATGGCGCGGCGCAGCAGTTGCCCCGGCCCGAGGATATGGGATTGGCCGACAAACTCATTCAAATCGCGCGGACGCATGCGCGCCGCCAGCGGCTGGTGTCGAAGGGCGCGCTCATCCATTGCGCCCGCGGGAGTTGCTTTGGGCTCGGGCGACGTGGAGAACAGTTCGTCTCGCGACATGCGGTCAGGATAACAGTCATCGCCGGCTCTGCCCAAAACAAAAAAGGCCCGCCATCCGGCGAGCCTCAACTCCACATCCCAAAAAGAACCCCGCCATTGCCGTGTATAACAGTTCCTTTGAACTTATTAGAAACAGGCGGGACCCGCCGGATTGCTTACGACTTCCAATAAAGGCCTGTCGGCCACAACCTCAGCTAAAGCCCCTTAATTACTTACTCTGGTTCAAGGACGTAGTTTCTAATCACGAGCATAGGCAGGGTAAATTCTACCACCATCCGCTTTCCAAAGAACCGGCGCTGCGGGCTCTCTCACTCAGTCTGCCGCGCGCTTTTCTACACACACTATCGTCGTCCGGGCTGAGTTCTTCAAGGGAAAAATGTTCGCCAGCCGAACAAATCTTCTTGCGTTGGCACCGCCTTTTCGCTTGAGCCTTCCCTTCCGCTGGCGCCACCTTCGATCCCCTGATCCTCGGTCGGCGCGCGTCGCGTTAGCCTTCGGGTTCCAACGCTTCAGCGCCCTAAGTCCTTACCAGCTCAACTCTCACGGTTTTCGCAAGCGGTTCCACGTCCTCCCGCCGCACCTCCCCCGCCAGCATGGTCAGCGCATTAGCCGCGCCAACGGCGCTGGCCCAGCGGCACGCCTCTCCGAGATCTTCTCCGCGCAGAAGACGCCACACCAGCCCGGCAGCAAACGCATCGCCGGACCCGATCGGATTCACAGCGTCAACTCGCGGCGCATCGATCCTCCACCAACTTTGTCCGTCAAACGCCAGCGCGGGGTTCTTGCCGGCCGTGACCACCACGCGCCGCGCGCCGCGCTCGCACAACTCCCGCATGGCCGAGATTACCGCCGCATCGTCATTCAACTCGCGCCCCAGCGTCGCAGCGAGTTCCGACCGGTTTGGCTTCACCAGCCCCGGTTTGGCGCGGAGCGCCTCGAGGAGCGCGGTCCCCTGGGCATCCACCACCGTAATGGCCCCAGCCTCGTGGGCCATCAGTGCGCCTTGGAAATACAGATTCGCCGGGCCGCCGGGAGTGATCGTCCCCGACATCACGACGGCACGGCAACCCTGGACGCGCAGCCGAATGATGCGCATCAGCTCATCATAGTCTGCCGCCGTCGCCGGTTGGCTTTCCTCGACAAGTTCAGTCTGCATGCCGACGGACGTATCGAGAAGGGTAGTGCACTGCCGAGTGCGGCCAGCGACCTTCACGAAGTCCAACTCGATGCCTCGGGCTTCGAGCTCGGCTCGCAATTGTTCCCCTCGGTCACCGCCGAGGAAACCGGCGGCCACTGGTCGTTCGCCCAGCGCCTTCAACACCTTGGCGACATTGACCGATTTGCCCGCCACGCCATCCAGGGTCGTGACGGCACGGTTCACGGCGTCGAACGTGAGTTTGCGAAAAACCATCACGCGCTGCGTCGCCGGTGTTGTTCCAATGCAGAGAATCACGAGGCTCCAGACTGTTCTAACTCTCTATGCTCCGCAAGCCAGCCGAGAGCGGTAGAAAACTGGCTGCATTTGGCTCCGCGCCTTGCCCAACCACTGCACTGCGTCAACCCGGCTTAGTTCACTCCTGGTGAGAATGTGGATGGCACGGACAATAGCATTTCCTTTTGCGCGGGCACGAATTGTCCCATAATTGGACACACGCCTGAAGCTTCCGCCGCTTATGCTAAACCGATCAATGGAGCCAGGGAGAGCCATGGGCGCCTCACCATTACCTCACCGTTACCTCGCCGTAGTACCTCTGATCGGGGATCAGAGGTACTACGGCGAGGTAACGGTGAGGCTATGGAGGGGATATGGGGCCGGGTGGGAGGTGAAGGCGGGCAGAGGGTTGGCTTTTGGGGACCCAGGTTGGGTCTCGACGGCTTGGCGAAAGGCAGGAGACGGGCCAGAATCCAGACGCGGCAGGACACAGCCGGCCATGCCAGAGAATGATCAGCTCACCAGATCGGTTATGTCCCGGCACCCATCTCAACTAGAACAGCGAGGAGCCGAGATCCGGGTAGAATTGGCTCGCCTGCGGCGAGGATGAAGGCACAATGACGGTAGTGTATGAAGGTCACGTTGTTCATACCATGCTTCATCGACCTGTTTTATCCGCAGGTGGGCGTTGCCATGGCGCGCATCCTGGAGAAGTTGGGGCATACGGTGGTGTGCCCGGAAGGCCCGGCCTGCTGCGGGCAGCCGGCGTTTAATACCGGCTATTGGGACGAAAGCCGCGAGGTGGCGATCAAGGTGCTGGAGTCGCTGCAAGGCGCCGAGGTGGTGGTGATTGCCAGCGGCTCCTGCGGGGCGATGATGAAGGTGTTTTACCCGGAGCTGTTTGCAGGCACGAAGCACGAGGCGATGGCACGTGAGCTTGCGCCCAAGTGCTATGAGTTCTCGGCATTCCTCGTTAACAAGCTCGGCGTGACCGACTTGGGCGCGCGTTTCCCCCACAAGGTCACCTTCCACGACGGCTGCCACGGTTTGCGGGAGCTGAACAACAAGCGGCCGCCGCGCGAGTTGATGGCGAAGGTGCGGGGGTTGGAATTGGTGGAGATGGGCGCGGCGGAAATCTGCTGCGGCTTCGGCGGAACGTTCTCGGCCAAGTTCCCAATGATCTCCACGGCGATGGGCGAGGTCAAATGCGCCAGTGCGCTGGAGACCAGCGCCGAATACATCGTTTCGTGCGATTCGAGCTGCCTGATGCAAATCCAGGGCTTGATCGACCGCCAGCACAAGCCGATCAAGACGATTCATCTCGCCGAGATACTCGTCCAGCAATGAGCACGGCCGCCGCACAGTTCAATCAGGATGCCCGCCGTCTCTCGGCCGACCTGCGGCATCGCCAGACCATCCAGACGGCGATGGGCAAATACGAGGTTGCGCGCGACCAGCGCAAGACGGCCTTCCAGGATTGGCAGGCCGCGCGGCAGATGGCCGCGGAGACCAAGTGGGTGGCGGTCAACCATCTCGACCGCCATCTCGAACAGTTCGTGCGGAATATCGAGGCGCGCGGCGCCAAAGTCCACTGGGCCAGCACCGACGAACAGGCGCGCGACCTCATCCTGGGAATCCTGCGTGAGAAGGACGCCCGCGTCATCGTGAAGTCGAAGGCCATGACCTCCGAGGAGATCCACCTCAACGAGGCGATGGAGCACGCTGGATATGAGGTGGTGGAGTCAGACCTGGGCGAGTTCATCGTGCAGCTTCGCGAGGAGCCGCCGTATCACATCGTGTTCCCGGCGATGCACCTGACGCGCGATGAGATCAAGGACGTGTTCCAGCGCAAGCTGGGCGACGCACCGTCCAACAATCCTGAAGAGTTGACGATGGTCGCCCGCCGGGTGCTCCGCGAGAAGTACCTCCAAGCCGACGTTGGCATCACCGGCGCCAACTTCGCCATCGCCGAGACCGGGATGTTGTCCATCACGGAGAACGAAGGTAACGCCCGCCTGACGGCGGCGCTGCCGCGGACGATGATCACGCTGGTGGGCATCGAGAAGGTGTTGCCGCGGCTCGAGGACCTGGCGCTGTTCTTGCCGATGCTGTCGGCGATGGGCACGGGCCAGACCCTGAGTTGTTACAACACCATGTATGGCGGCCCGCGCCAGCCGGGCGAAATGGACGGCCCCGAGGAATATCACGTGGTGCTGCTCGACAACCACCGTACCGCCTTGCTGGCGGATGCCGAGCAGCGCGACTCATTGCACTGCATTCGTTGCGGGGCGTGCCTCAACGTCTGCCCAATTTTCCGCAACGTGGGCGGCCACACCTACGGCACGACTTATAGTGGGCCAATTGGAGCCGTCATCACACCAAACCTGCGCGGGCTCAACGATTGGAAGCACCTTTCCTACGCCTCCTCGCTTTGCGGTGCGTGCAGCGAGACCTGCCCGGTGAAGATCAATCTGCACCATCACCTCTTGCAGAACCGCCGCAACGCCTCGCGCCAAAAACCGAGCTGGTGGCAGAAGCTCGCCTTCAAGGCGTTCGCGCCCATGGCAACCCGTCCAGCACTATGGTCGCTGGTCACGAAGATGGGCCGCTTGGGACAAAAGCTGCACGGATTGGTCAAGGGCAGCCGCCTCGACCCGGCCTACGCCTGGACCAAGACTCGCGACCTGCCACCCATCGCCCAACAGACGTTCAAGGAATGGTGGAGGACTCGCTCATGAGCGAACGCGACAATATGCTCGCCCGCATCCGCGAGGCGCTGTCGGTCGCTGCCCCCCTGCCGGGCCATGACCACGCCACGGTGCGCGAAACGCCGGTTCTGTCGAATATCGCCGACCAGCGCCGGGTGCTGCCGGCAGTCGGCCAATCGTTCGACGAGCAACTAGTATTGTTCCGGGCGAACGCCGCTGAACTCCGCGCCGACTTCCGATTGCTCAATGGCGTGGACGCGCTGGCGGCTGAGTTGAAGGGCCTCCGCGACGCCGAAGGTTGGCAGCGGGTGGCCTCCCACGGCGGCGACCTGACCGAGGCGGCCTGCCGAGCGCTGGGCCTGCCGGTCCTGCTTACCGATCAGGCGTACGACAAGCGCGAACTGGCCGCGTGCGACGTGGGGATCACTGGGTGTGACGCCCTGGTTGCCCAAACCGGCTCGGTCCTGGTTACAAGCCGCAGCTCAGGCGGGCGCGCCCTTTCTGTGTTGCCGCCGCATCATGTCGTGCTGGCTCGGCGCGAACAGCTCGTTCCCGATTTGCCCGCCGTGTTTGCGCTGCTGAAGGCGAAATACGGTGCAGGTTACCCGAGCATGATCTCGTTCGTCACCGGCCCTAGTCGCACCGGCGACATCGAGCGCATCCTGGTCTTAGGGGCGCATGGGCCGAAGAAGCTCACGATCCTCTGCCTTTAGATTCGTTTCTCATCGGCGTCGATGAAGTCCACAAAGCTCTGGATGTTCTCGCGCTGCGCCAGCCCGGCCTGCTCCTTGCGCATCTTCAGCCGCGCCTGCATCTCGGGATCGTCCTTCCTGGGATAGTTCAACATCCGATCCCGATGGGCGGCTTTCACCGAATCCGGTTGCTTCACGTGCTTGAGCACCCAATCGCAGACCTCGCCATCGGTGAGGCTGGTTCGCACGACTTCGATGAACTGTTTGGCGTCCACCCCAGCGGTCTCCAGCCACAGGCCGTCAAAACCCTTGCAGAGGTTCGGCTGGTAATCAGGGTGCAACTTGCCGGCCAGGTGCAGGCGGATCTTGTCGATAAACCGCGACAGGTGCATCCAGCCGCACATCACTTCGCGCGGGCTCCGCGGATAAATGATTTCGCTCATGCGCCAATCATCGGCACTTGGCCGACCGCTGTCAACCGCCGCCGATAACCCCACTTACTACGGCTTCTTCCAGCGCTGCCAGTCGGCGAGCACCAGTTGGTCGGACGGCCAGCCGGTCGGCGCTTCCCGGAGCGGGAATTGATCCGGCACCTTCTTCCTCAGGACGCTCTCCACGATAAAGTTACCCCAGCTTTGTTCACCGGCTCTGAACCATTGGGAGAGAAACCGCCCGTCCATGATTTGCGGGGTCAGGTAGAGAGCATTGATTGGTTTCTGATAGTCGTTGATAGCGAAGAAATCCTCATGCGTGTTCGGGTCCATGGCGTCCGGGGCGCACTTTAACGTCAACCAAACACACTGGCGCTGGCCGTACCATGCAACGGCCCACGGGATGTCGCTCATGGCCAGTTCACTCTCTTTGAGCCACCCCGCAACGGTCTGGATCGCCCTCGGGTTGTAGGGCGGGTAGGCGACGGGAATGGTCCTGGGCGGCAGGAAAACAAAGAGCATTGGCAGGCAAACGGCCACGGCGAAAATGCCGATAATGATGGGACGCAACTCGAGGATTGGCAGCCGGATTTGCTCGAGCAGCAGGAAAAAGAGGCTCACGCCATAAACCAGCACCAGCGGCACTACCAGCACTAGCAAGTTCTCGGAATTAATCTCGTGTGACTCCTCGGAAAGCTGGGTCCGCCCAAGCGCCTGGGCCAAGATCAGCACCACCAGGCACCCCATCAGAAAGTAGCGCAACCGCGTGAGCGCCGGCTTGCGAAAGCCGATCATGAGCCCGACCAGGAAAAACGCCGTAACCCAGCTCCCGCCGAGCCGGGGCAACTCCTCCGTCGCGATTTGGCGCAGGTTGGCGTTCAACTTCAGCCAGAACAGCATCAGGTGGAGGCGGCTGAAGTCCGGCTCCAACGAGCGCTCCAGGTGGTTTTCGGGGTAGAATACAGTGCTTTCCAGAACCGCATAGGTCGCCGTGCCGAAGGGCCTGCCGCTGACGCTATAATTCCGGGCCACCCACGGCGCCATCACCGCCGCAAACGCCACCAGGGCGGTCAAAGCCAGCACGACCCGCCGCTGCCCGCCAAAGAGAATCAGGAACGCGAGGACGGGAATGATCAGCCACCCGAACGAGTATCGCGTCAGCCCGCCCAGCCCGACCATCGCTCCGGTCAGGCCTGCCAGGATCAGGACACCGTGAGGTCCCCTCTTCGGCTCGCGCGTCTCTTCTTCCAGCAGCACCACGCACCAGGCGAGCCCCAGGAAAATCACTATCAGCAGCATTGTGGAAAGCCCCGACACGCTGAACCGCCAAAGCAATTCCATCCCCAGCAGCAACGCCGCCGAAAGCCAGGCCACTCCGGGATCAAACAGCCGCCGGGCCAGAAAGAACACCAACGCCACGCTTCCCAGCAAGAGAAGCTGGTTGAATATGGCGATGAGGAAATCAGGCTCGAACCACCAAAACCGTCCACCGCGGCTCCAGAACCGTGAGGTAGTCGAGGCCGAGTAATCGAAGGGCAGGACCTTCATCAGCGCGGCCAGCACGACCGGATACACCGGCGGGTTGGCTAAATCGGGGTGCATGACTCGGAGTTCGGCCAGGTCGCTGCCTTTGCCGGCGTCCGGCAAGGCCTGCTTCACCAAGTTATGCTTCTTCACCAGGTAAATGCTAAAGGGGCGGATAAACAACGTGGTGTAACCTTTGCCCTGGGCGATATTGCGGCCCAGTTGCGCCGTGTCCATCGCCTCCTGCGTCGCCATGTTCCTGAACGCGCGCCAATTATAGCCCACAACCAGCAGAACGACCGCGACCACGGCCACGCCCCTCCGTACATGGCGCAGGCCGCCGCCCACTTCAAGTTTGTGTAGTAGTTCCTGTAAGTGTAGCATAGTCAAATCTCTTCAAGATGGTGCAGGTGCAGCCTCCGGTGGAAGGTGCGCCGGCTCATGCCCAGCCGCTTGGCGGCCAGCGTCCGGTGTCCGTTGGTGACTTTCAGAGCGCGTACAATCAATTCCCGCTCGGCTTCCTTCGCGGTCAAATCATTGCGCGCCAGCAACTGCTTCTGGTCCTTCTCGGCCGGCGCCTGGCCGACCGCCTCGCGCAGCGAGGACGGCAAATCGCGCACCGTGATCTTGTCGCCCCGGCACAGCACCACGGCGTGCTCGATCGCCGTGCGCAGTTCGCGCACGTTGCCCGGCCATTGGTGCTGCATCAGCAGCTCGAACGCATCCGAAGTGAAGCCCTTCACCGGCTTGCTGTTCTCCAGGCTGAACTCGCCCAGGAACTCCCGCGCCAGCAAAGGAATATCCTCCAACCGCTCGCGCAAAGACGGCAGCCGGAGTTCCACCACCCGCAGACGGAAGAACAAGTCCTCGCGGAACGCCCCCGCCTTCACCTGCTCCTCAAGGTTCTTGTTCGTCGCCGCTATCAGTCGCAAGTCGGCGCTCAACGTCTTGTTCGAGCCCACCCGCTCAAACGTCCGCTCGCCCAGGAACCGCAGCAGCTTAACCTGGATCGAGGCATCAATCTCGCCGATCTCGTCCAGGAACAGCGTCCCCCCTTGCGCCTGCTCGAAACGCCCGATGCGCCGCTCGTAAGCCCCGGTGAACGCCCCTTTCTCATGGCCGAACAGCTCGCTCTCCAGCAGCGTTGGCGCCAGCGCCGCGCTATGCACCGTCACCATCGGCTGCTGCGCCCGCGGGCTGAGCTGATGGATCACCTTCGCCACCATCTCCTTGCCCGTGCCGCTCTCCCCCAGCAACAGCACTGTCGCCCGCGTCGGCGCCACCTGCTGCACCACCTCGAACACCTCCTTCATCGCCGCCGATTTGCCCACCAGGTTCTGCAAGCCGAACCGGGCATCGAGCTGTTGGTGCAGCGAGACGTTTTCCACCTCCAGGTTCTGCCGCCGCAACGCGTTGGCGATGCGCACCTCCAGCTCATCGATCTGCATACGCCCTTTGGCAATATAATCGTCCGCCCCGCGTTTCATCGCGTCCACCGCCAGCTCCTCCGAGCCGTAAGCCGTCATCAGGATGCAGATGGGCGGTTTGGACAGCGACTTGGCCCGCGTGATGAGCTTCATCCCGTCCTCGGTTGGCAGCCGGAAATCGGTCAGCAGCACATCGAAATGGTCCTTCTCCAGCAGCTCCATCGCCGCCTTGGCATCTTCGGCCAGGTACACGTCATAGTGCTGTTCGAGCGCCGCGCGAAGACCTTCACGCGTCGTTTTCTCGTCATCAACTATCAGCAATGTCGGAGTCATGTCCCGGTCGGCTGCTTGTGGCGAACACCGCCGTCTAGCATAGGGCAGCCAACCGGGATTAAACAACCGGCAAATTGCCCCGTTCAAAACCCCCCGGGCGGTGTCCCGAACCCGGACTTCGCATTCTGGCGGTTTCGGCCCCATTTCTGCATTCATCATTCTGCATTCTGCCTTCCCCCCGTGGTGGCTTTGGGGTCGCATTGGGGTGGCTTTAAGGTGGCTTTAGGGTGGCTTTAGGGTGGCTATGGGGTGCCTACCAGTTGGCTACCAACAGGCTTTGGAGTGGCTTTGATGTGGCTTTGGGGTCGCATGAGGGCGGCTTGATGGTTTTGCACGCCCTTCTGCATTCTTCATTCTGCCTTCTACCTTCACCGAGCATGGCGTCATGGACGCCTCCCTGCTCTACGAATCGCCGTTCACCGACATCACGCCCCAGATGCCAGACGGTCTATTCCCCTCGATCCAGGTTGACGAGCTGGTATCGCTCCTTTCAGATGTCCGGGCGCGGGCGGTAGCGTGAGCCAAAGCGGGCGGCGACTTGCTGCGACCGCTTTCAATAGAGTTGAGGGTTATTCTCCGACGTTTTCCCATCGTAGGACCGCCGCCCCTTTGCCCCGCCCGGCGGTTCAATGCTGGGCTGAGTGATGCAATCACTTCGGGGTTGGGGACGGGGGCGGATGTGGAATCAAGTCGAAGAGACCGCTGAAATGAAATGAGAATGTAATATCTTCTTGGCCCTAGGGGTGTAGTGGCAGTGAGCTCAGTGCATGGCTCGGATGGTGCGCATTCAATGTCCTGGGGCAATGCGTCATGTGATGTGTCGAGGCGACCGACGGGAGGCCGTTGGGGAGGATGTCAGGCTGCCAGGGACACGCTAACCTAAGGCCCGCCCTGTTCCGTTCGCAGACGGTAGAGGTAGCGAATAACGTCGGCGGAGATACTGGAGTGGCGCGCCTGATCCGCAACCGCAGCTCGACTAGTCTCGGCTCGAATCATGGCCAGTTCTCCGGCATCGAGCCAGTAGCCGCCGCAGTTTGGGCATTGGTCCACTTCGACTCGGCGTTTCGCGCTGAAGTAGTGCCGGTGGAGTTTCACGCCTGAGCAGCGGGGACATTCACGTTTACGAGATCGGTCCAAGACTAGCCGCTCATCGTGTGGGACGTTCAGCAAGGGCTCTCCCGCTGCCTCATCCTGTTCATCAACCTTCTGCAGTTCAAAGGCATCGAACCAGATCCCACCGCAGCCGCCCTGGCAGACATCCACGGCGAGGCTCCCGACCTGGATTTCGGTCAGCTCATTGAAACAGGCTGGGCATTTCATGATTTTGCATCCGTGCAGAAAAGCTCGCACGCAGGCCGCCGATTTGCAACCGCCTTGTGCCGGCCCAGAAGCGGCTTTCAAGCCAGCCGGGTTTGTGGCATGAGTCACGCATGGTGAAACTTGAGAAGAATGCGGCCGCAGTGGCGCTGAGACGCCTGACCGGATGGCAGCGCGTGAAGCGCGTCGCGCAGTTGCTCCTCGGATGGGTCCTCGTTGGCGGCGCAGTGGCCGGCTCGGCGGGCGATGTCGATAGATTCGCCGTCAATATCTCGAGCCTGGTTGACCCGGCGAAGCTGGCAACGCTGGGCGCGCGCGGGGCCAACGCACACGTGGAGAAATACGTCGCGCTCCTGGCCGAGGCGAAGGCGGCTGGAGTCGCGCCGAAAAAGGCGGCGGCGGGAGCGGTGGCTCTTGTGGGGATGAAGGGCAACGCCGGGAAATTGACGACCGAGGCGATGGTGCGCAACCTGGTGATAGCGGAGCGGTTGGGGTGTCTGGACCCCGACGGACTACGGGAGATGCACCGGGGGGAGGCGCCGACGGTGCATCGCGGGCCATATCGCGGTGAGAAGTTGAGTGTGGACCACATCATTCCGCGGGCGGTGGTGCCGGAATTGGACAATGTAATTGCGAATTTGGAGCTAATGCCGCTCAGGATGAACGAGGGGAAGAACGCCAGGATTGGAGCGCGGCAGGTGGACCTGGCGCGCAAGCTGCACAAGGCGGGGCTGCTTAGCTCTGAGGGGCTCAAGGCGGTCGAGCGAAACGGGATGTGAGTTTCGGTACGGGGCCGAGTGTTGGCAGTGAAGAGGAGCAAGCGGCAACTCGGGCGATGTTGAACAAGCGGCGGCATCTCCGACTGCTTGGCCGGGGGGTGGCCACGCCCCGGCGTTTGCCGGGGCTGGACCGTTGCTCGCTGCCAGCGTGCTATTGGCGGCAGGTCAGAAATTTATGGCTGATGGATCCCACCGCAGCCGGAAGAACTGCTGCGCATTCGTCGCTGACAGTGGCACGGTCGTCCACCCACCGAAGAGGGAGGCTGGCGCCGGCACAGCCTGCCAGGAGTTGGTCTGTTGCAGGGAGGAACTGCTTTCTAGCAAGAAGGATGACTCGAAACCGGCCCAGGCCGCCACCATCTGCCCACCACCGACATTTCGAATGGAGAGCGCAGGCGGAGCGTTCGTGGTGTTGTCGAAAACGGTGATCTGGCTCACGGCCGTGTGGCCCGACCAGGTGACATTGATCTGCGCGGACCCCACGGCATTGAGCTGCCAGAACAGCGGGTTGTCCACAGACACGACGGACGGCTGCGATGATGCCGCGGCGACGGCGTCAGGGTCGGGGTAGCGCATCGAGCTCGAACCGTCGCTGTAGGTGGCCACGAGCTGGGGCGACACGACCGCGCCGATGGGGAGGGCGATTGCCGAAGGTAGCACCCGAAGACCGGTCAGCGTGGCGCCGGCGGGCAGGAGCGAGACGACCAGCGTGGGGGAGAGCACCACGACGGTGTTACTCGTGGAGGTGTAAACGGCGCTGAGCACGACGTCGCCCACGAGTGAGCCGTCCACAGTAACGGTGACCAAGCTGTTGCTGGGGCCGCCCGAGGTCAGCTCGACGCCGTCGCAGGTGACGCCGGCGGCGTCATAGACCTGGACCATCCAGGAGACGTCGCTCAGCGGGGGCAGGTTCGTCGGGAAGAGCACCTGGAACTGGTTGGGCGACGAGCCGTCGAGAGCATGCGGCGCCGGGGCGATGCTGGCCTTCAGCGACTGCCAAATGGGGGAGCTGGCGGCGTAGCCGTCAATGAGTGCCCTCTGCGAGTCGGGCAGGAGGGGCGGGTTGGGGAAGCGGTCGAAGATGATGTCGTCGGGGTTCATCGAGGGGCTCTGGTCCAGCGCGCCTATCACGTGCTGGGCCACGACGGTCGAGACGACGTCGTATGCCTGGGCACCGAAGAGGGCGATGGGGTCGGCGTGGGAGATGTCGTTCGCCGCTTGGACGGTGAAGACGTTGTCGGCCACCGCCGCCGGGGGCACGTTGGCCCCCATGCTGTCCAGATCGACGATCCCGTCGGAGCCCCGCGGGAGGACCGCCGCGCCACCGGCGGGGGTGGCCAGGCCCAGGAGCACGTATCCCGGGGTGGCGTCGGGGAACGTTGGGCAGAAGCCGTTGTCGATGAGCGTGCGCACCAGGTGGAACTGGGCGTTAGGGTCTGCCCACCAGGCGCCCGAGGTGCCGTTGAGGTCCTGGATCTGATCGCCGAAGGGGTCGAACTTGGCCTGCGCCAGCTTCGACATGATCGCCGCGTCGGCTATCCACTGCTGGATGCCCGGGATGTTCTGGATGCTCGGGAGGTGGAGCGTGGCCTGGGCAGAGAGCAGGGCCAGGAGGTAGCGCAGCAGGCGGCTGCCGTTGTGGGGGGAGCCGATGGTGACGACCCGGTGGAAGCGCCCACGGTTGCAGTTGGCATCGTTGCGGAAGGCGTTCAGGAAGGTCGAGTTGGGGGCTGCGTTGCAGAGCATGCGCGCTAGCAACCCGCCCTGGCTGTGACACACCATGTCGAAGCGGGTGAAGGCCCAGTTGGCGTGAAGGGGCTGCACGGCGTCGCGGAGGCGCCACTCGAGCTCCGCGGCGCACTGCCTCAGCGTCATCACGCTGTTCATGTAAACCGGCCCCAGGGGGGTGAGTTTGTCGATGTAGTTGATCAGGCCGTAGTCCTCGTCCTGGCCGTACTTGACGGTGATCACGAAGTTGTCCGGGTTGCCCTCCCCCCAGTAGGGCCTGGAGGCGCCCAGGATGTTCTTAAAGTCCTCCCCCCAGTTGCCGGGCGAGGCGTAGCCGTGGACGAGGGCGATCGGCGGCTTGCGCAGCTTAAACGTGGCGTCGCCGGCGTAGATGCCGCTGCTGTCCCGCATGACGAAGTCAACGTAGAGCTCGGGGGTCATGCCCGAGAACTGCAGGTCATCTGAGTCTATGGGCGTGACCTGGACGTAGGCGACGGGGGCGTCGGCGGTGAGCACCACGTCGGAGGCCGGCTGCCAGTCGCCGTCCTTCAGCACCTGGATGCGTTGTTCGATCGGGGCGTTGCCCAGCGACCCGCCGAGGACGATGCTGGGCGCCAGCGTGAAGTCCATGCCCTTGGGGAGCGAGCTGAGGCTGTCCGCATCGGCCGAGAGCTTGATGACCAGCGGCGTCACGCCGTCGGCCACCAGGCCTCCGACCTCGACCAGGGAGGCGTCCAGGGTATCGGGATCGGTTATGGGGACCAGGGGGGCGTTGATGTCGGACGCGACGAGGCTGCCGGGGGTGTAGCTGGGCTGGGAGGAGGAGCCCAGCAGCGTTGGGAGCGGGCCGACGGCGTTGACGGTGACCGTGACCGGGATGGCGACCAGCGTGGCGTTGAGGAGGAGGGAGTCGAGGACCCCGGGAGTGGCATCGGCGGCCAGGGCACTGATGAGGATGGACTTGTTGTCCGACATCCCGGCTGCGGACGTGGGGGACAGCGTGACCTGCAGGTCCAGGTAGCCGCCGGGAGCGAGAGTAGGCGTGGACCAGCCGCCGCCGGTGAGTGCCCCGAGGATGTTCGCGCCCCCGGACAGGACGCCGACGGTCCAGCCTGCGGGGCTGTTAGTGACGCCCTGGAGCAGAAATGAGCTCGCGGACGCCTCGTCGTTCTGGAGGCGCACGACGTAGGCCGCCTTGCCGGAGCCGCTTACGGACTGGAACACGGCCTGGTCGCCGGACGGCGTCGGCATGAACTCTCCGGTGCCCCGGAACCGCGTTTCCGTAGCTCCCCTGACCATCAGGTCCGCCTTGGGCGCGACGGTGACGGAGGCGCTGGTCACCGGCGTGCTGGTGACGGAACCCTCGGCGGAGGTGCCGGCCACCGCAGCCGTGAAGGACACGGTGCCGTAGTTGGTTGCCGTGAACAGGTAGGTAAAACTAGCCGAGGCCATCGAAGCCAGAGAGGGGACCATCGTTGGGCCGCTGAACCCAGCCGGGGTGACCACGCCGTTGGTGCTGTTAACGATGATCGGGGCGCTAAGCTGGACGCCGCCGATGGTCTCCCAGTCGCTGTTCGTCACGCCCACCACGACCGTGATCGTATCACCGCGCTGGACGATGAGTGGCGAGGGCGTGATCGTCGGTACGAGGCCCAGCGCGATGCTGAATATGGTCCCCCCACCGCCCTGGCCATCGCCCCTTTTGCCCCCGTTGGCCGTGGCG
>Ga0182014_10001683_pt1 | contig 29145 bp, 21 predicted proteins | sample 612S2DmetaG_FD_120489 | JGI IMG/M metagenome (GOLD analysis project Ga0182014, IMG submission 120489) | Permafrost microbial communities from Stordalen Mire, Sweden - 612S2D metaG | ecosystem: Environmental > Terrestrial > Soil > Wetlands > Permafrost | place: Sweden: Stordalen | collected... | reverse complement strand
GTGGGCAACGTGATGCCAGGTACGGCCTGCGTGCTGCCCGATATCGTCAGGTTGCCTGTGACGTTGTTCCGGACATTCGTTACCGCCCCGGTGCCGATTCCGCCGCTGTTGTTCTGGTCGAGGATTCCGAAGACCGCATAGTTTGAGCCGCCCGGAACGTCGACCGTAAAGTCATTCGCGCCATTCACCGGGTTCGCAATCTCCATAGCATAGATAGCGCTCGGGCTGCCGCCGCTTCCGTTCGAGAACTGGAGCAGGCCCAGATACAACGGCGCGCCCGTGTTAATGGTGATGCTGGCCGGAATGGTCACCGAGCTCGAAACCGAGGTGCAGGTCCCGGTGCAAGCGGGCGTGCCGATGGTCACGCCCACAAAGTTGGTGGTCCCGCTGCACCCGCTACTTGTGTAGTTGCACCACCCCGACGGATGCGGATTGGCAGTGTCCAGCGTGTCGAAGGACCAGGCCTGGAAGTAGTACGTTTGGCCGCTGCTGAAGGTGTAACCCGAGCCGGCGAGCACAGCATTGTTGAGAAGCCAAACGCCTATATCCCCACTCGCCGTGAACGTGTGGCTTCCAGCAACATTGAGGAATTGTGCGCCGCCGCTCCCGCCAAGTGTCTGGCTGGTGCTCCATTGCACCGTGTATTGATTCGCGTCTTCGATGCCATTGCTGTTCGTGCTCGGATTGAATTCAATCAACACGCCTTGGGCGTTGGGGATAATCCCACTGATCGTGGGATTCTCGGTCGGTGTCGCAAACGTGGGATTGGTCATGGTGACGGCTGCATTGGTAACGTTCGCGCTCGCAACCGTCACGGATGAGCTGCCTGACGGGTCAGTGGCGTTCTGCAGCCCCTGGCCGATTGCATCCATCCATGCCTGCAAGGTGTAACTGCCGGGCGGCACGCCGCGGATCGTAAAGGCGCCTCCCGAAGTCAGCGTGGCATTGGTGATGCTGGTGCCCAGTTCGCCTCCGCCGCAGTTGTTGCCGTTCAGCGCCAGATAAGTCTGTCCGGTCTGCGCCGTTCCGCCGGTGGTGTACGTCACGGTGCCGGAGACTGTGTAACCCAGCGAGACGCTGAAGTTTTCCGTCACATTGCTGCCGCTTAACGTGACGCTCTGCGTGGCCGGATAGAACATGGAAACCAGCCCAGTGCCCGTGATCGAGGGAGTAATCGTGTACGTCCCGGCGGGAATGCTCGCGAACGAGTAGTTTCCGCCGCTGTCGGTGGTCGTGGTCTGGACGGGACTCGTATTGATGCTGACCGTGATCGTCGGCACACTCGGGCTGCCGCCGCCGCAGCTGGTGTTGAGATTGACCTGGCCGCTCACCTGGGAGCCGGCGCTGTTGACGGCGATGGTATACGTGTTGGAGGCGGTGTTGCCCAGGTGGTCCGTCACCTTGACGTTGGTCAACGTCACCGTGCCCGTTGTGGTGGGCGTTCCGCTGATCGACAACGTGTTGCCGCCGGTGTTGGTGGCGCTCAGGCTATCCGACAGGCTGAAAGCGGTCCCGTTCGTCGGCACGGCCGTGCCGTTGATTGACCATGTATAGGGGGACGCGCCGCCAGAGGCGTTGATAAATCCGGTGTAACTTTGGCTCACGGTTGCCGACGGCAGGGAAGTCGGGTTGGGCGTAGGCAAGGTCAACGGGGCCGGGTTGCTGACCACGATGCTATACGTGTACGGACCCACGCTGGCGCCCGTAGTGGTGTCCTGCACCGAAACTCCAAACGAGACAGTGGTGGCCGACCCCGGCGTTCCGCTGATGGTCAGCGTGCCTCCGCTGGTGGTTGCACTCAATTGGTCGGAGGGCAGTCCCGTAATCGACCAGGTATAGTTCCCGCTGCCGCCGGTCGCGTTGACCGTCCCGGTGTAGGATTCGCCTGTGGTTCCCGGCCCCGGTATGGAAGAACTGGGCGTAGGCAGCGCCAACGCGCCGTAAACCGTGATCGTCAATGGAGCCGTTGCCGTGTTGCCGCCCGAATCGGTCACCTGCGCCGTGAAGCTGGCGGTTCCGGCTGTCGTCGGCGTGCCGGAAACGACGCCGGCCGTGGACAGGCTCAGGCCGTAGGTCGAAAGGTTGCTTGATAAAGCTGTCCAGGTGTAGCCCGTGCCCGTGCCGCCCGCTGCCCCAAGCGTCTGCGAATAGGCCGATCCCACATCCGCACCGGGCAAACTCGTGGTGGTGACGGTCAACGAAGCGTAAATCGTGATCGAGAGTGTGGCCGTTGCCGTGTGGCTTTGCGAGTCGGTAACTTGAGCCGTAAAGGCGGCGGTTCCGGTGGTCGTCGGCGTGCCGGAAACGAGGCCTGCGCTGTTCAGGCTCAGGTTAAAGGCCGCCAGGTTGTTTGCTCCCGACGTCGCCCACGCATAGCCCGTGCCCGAGCCGCCCGAGGCCGCCAGCGTCTGCGAATAGAGCGTATTGATGGTGCCGGACTTCATCGGGCTTGTGGTGGTGATGGTGAGCGTTCCCTCGACGGTCAGAGAGACGGTCGCCGAGGCCGTGTTCTGGGCCGAATCCGTCACCGTGACGACGATGCTGAATGTGCCCGCGGCGGTTGGAGTTCCGGAGATCACGCCTCCCGTCGAGAGAGTCAACCCTGCCGGCAGCGAAGAGCCGCTCGCCGCCGCCCAACTCCACGCGTAGCCCGTGCCCGAGCCGCCTGTAGCCAACAAAGTCGTCGCCGGATAAGCCGTTCCCTGGTAGCCTGTCGGCAGCGGGACCGGGGTGAAGCTTATCCCGGCATCGATGGTGATGGACATCGCTACTGTGGCCGTGTTCGATGCCGAATCGGTCACCGTAATGCCGACGCTGGTGGGGCCTCCCGCCGTTGTCGGCTTGCCGCTGATCACGCCCGCCGCAGAGAGGTTCAATCCCGCGGGCAGATTCGAGCCGGTGGCCAGCGACCAGGTGTAGCCCGTGCTCGAGCCGCCCGTCGCCGCCAACGTCTGCGAATAGCTCGATCCAACGTAGCCCACCGGCAGCGTGGCCCCAGTGGTGATGCTCACCGCCGCGTTCACGGTGATGGAGAGCGTCCCGTTGGCGGTGTTCGAGGCTGAATCCGTCACCGTAACCGTAAAGCTCGTGGTTCCCGTCGCCGTGGGTTTCCCGCTGATGACGCCCGCCGCGGACAGGCTCAAGCCCGCGGGCAGATTCGAACCGCTGGCCAGCGTCCAGGTGTAGCCCGTGCCTGACCCGCCCCCCGCCGCCAGCGTCTGCGAGTAGTTCGTTCCAACGTAGCCCGCCGGCAGTGAGCTGGTCGTCACTGTCAGCGCGGCATAACCGGCCTTGATCGAGTAGGCCTGGGTCGCCGAGTCGCCGTAGGCGTCGGCGGCCTTGATCGTGAAGGTAAATGTGCCCACAGCCGTGGGCGTTCCGGCGATCGCGCCGGCGGCGGAAAGACTCAATCCCGTGGGCAAGGAGCCGCTGGCCAGGGTATACGTCAGCGTGCCCGCGCCGCCGGTGGCCGCCACCGAACCGGTGTAAGCCACGTTATAGGTTGCGGTCGCCAGCGTTCCAGAAGCCGGCATGACAATCGCCGGAGCCGCATTGATGGTCAGGCCCAGCACTTGCGTCGCGCTCAGCGCCGTGGCCGTGCCGGAGTCGGTCACCTTGAAGGTCAGGTTGGTCGTCCCCACTCCCGCTGCCGTGGGCGTGCCGGAGAGAACACCTGCCGAGTTCATGCTCAGCCCAGCCGGCAGTGTGCCGCTGGTCAGGCTCCACGTGTAGGGAGCGATGCCACCCGAGGCGGCCAGCGTCGCCGAGTAGGCCGTTCCCACCGTGCCCGCCGCCAGCGCGCCGGTCGTGATCGTCGGCGCAGCCGGTACGGTCAGCGTCGTAGTTGCCGTTTTGGTCGTGTCGGCCACCGACGTGGCCGTCACGGTCACCGTCAGCGCCGAACTGGAGGCCGAAGGCGCCGTGTAGGTCGCCGAACTTGTCGTCTGGCTGGACAGCGTTCCGCCGCCGCTCACGGTCCATGACACTCCATCGCTGTTCTTGTCGTTCGTGACGGTTGCGTTCAGCGTCACTGCATCCGTCGCATCCACCGTCGTCGCCGACGCCGTCACGGCGACACTCGCCGGGTTGGAACTGCCGCCGCAACCGGACAGGTTGAAAGCCGCAATCATTGTGATAACAAATAGACCGACAGCCGCACTGGTCCTAGGACCAGAAAGAGCGAAGCTTTTCCGGAACACGGGCGCCTCCCAAATTGTTGAGCAAATTCGGACCTAAATTTAGGACCAGCGGAGCGGAAAATCAATCGGAATCCGGGGAATGCTACAGAATCGTCACTTCGATTTCCCATTTTGTTCCGAGAATTTCCCTTCTGTTCCGAAACGACGCACTTGGACTCTGACCGAGGCCCGACACGCCCACCCACGAGTGCCATGAAAGGCAATCCCGGCAATGCCGCCACGGCTTTTTCCACAATTGAGCACCGGACCTGCACCGGCCCGTCCCCGCGCCGCTTGCGCTACGCTTGAATCCAGATGAGTGTCTGCCCAATCTGCGATGGGGTAGGGCTGGTACGGGTGGTCAACGATGCCGGGCAGTGGATCTCGCGCGCCTGCGAGTGCCAGGAGATGGTGCGCGAAGAGCGCCGCCTGGCTGCCGCGCACATTCCCGAGCGCTACCGGCAGTGTTCCTTGGACATCTACGATACAGACTTTCGCAGCTCTCATCCCTCACAGCGCGCTGCCCTGATGACCGCACGCTCGTTTGTCAAAGAATATCTTTCAGATACTGAGCGCAAGGGGCTGCTTTTCACCGGGTCTATCGGCGTCGGCAAAACGCACCTGGCCGTGGGCGTGTTGCGGCGGCTGGTGCAGGAGTACAGCGTCAAGGGGCTTTTCTGCGACTATCGCGAACTGCTCAAAAGCATCCAGAACAGCTATAACCCGCAGGTTCAAACCACCGAGCTCGAACTGCTGAAGCCGGTCTTTGCAGCCGAGGTGCTGGTGCTGGACGATCTGGGCGCCCAGAAGCCCAACGAGTGGATATGGGATACGGTCGCGTTGATTCTGAATACCCGCTACAACGGCAGGCAGACCACTATCATCACAACCAACTACCCCGACCGGCCGGCTGGCGGAGGAGAGAAAACCGATGCCGAGCGCGCCGCCCGCGAACTCACCCTCGGCGACCGCATTGGCGACCGCATGCGCTCCCGCTTGGCCGAGATGTGTATCCCTATCGAAATCACCGGTGTAGACTTCCGCCAATTAATCAGGGGCGCGCAGCCCCGATGATTACGATTCTCAGTTTGCTGTATCGTTTCGATACAATTGCCCCGCCAGAAAGGACTCGATGCACAGAACCCTGGAAACGATCGGCATGGGAGCCTTGGCGGTTTTGTTTTGGTTCACGTACCGCGCCCTGCACGGCCCCGACCGTCTGCCGGACCGGATTCCCACCCACTTCAACCTCGCTGGCCAGCCAAACGGCTGGGGCGAGCCCTCCGCGTTGCTGCTGCTCCCGGTCGTGGCCCTGGCGATCTACCTGAGCATTACGCTGGCTGCGCGGTTTCCCTCGGCCTTCAATTACCCGGTGCGCGTCACGGCCGAAAACCGTCCTCGCCTTGAGGCGTTGTCTCTCAGCATGATTGCCTGGCTCAAAGTGGAGCTGGTCTGTTTGTTGACCTGGATTCAATGGTCCATCATCGAGAGCGCACGGCATGGCCAGGGCAGTCTGTCCCCAGCGCTCGTGCCGTTGTCCATCGTTGCGATCTTTGGGACCATCGGTTGGCACATTGTGGCCATGGTCCGTGCAGCCCGGCCTTGATTGGGGCTCCTATGCCCAAGCTCCTGGGCCCGGATTGAGCTCCTGGGCCACATTCTACCGGCGTGGTGAGCGATCCCCGCGTTCAGAACACCCAAAGGCTTGCCAGCAACAGCAGGATGGCGGCTATGGTGACGGCCTGGTAGGTCCGGTCCTCCGCCCTCCGGGATTGCGATGAACCTCCGGTGGGCGCCGGCAGAGAATCGGATGCGGTTTGGGGGGAGGGATGCATCGTGGGCCTGCCTTTCCATGCCTTTCGGCAAGGTTTACGAATAATGGACGGTCCCGGTTCCGAGCGGGCTTAAATCCCTTAGACGACGCATACCCGCGGGGCACACCAAACATTCCGGCAACTGAAAACCGATCGGAGTGCAGGAGAGAATTCTTGCGCTGCAAAGCAGATCGGGCAATGGCGAAAAAGCGTACTCTCATTAACAAGAACGGGGGATGCCGGGCTATTCCTTCGGTAACGGGTGTAGAATCTCGCTCGTGAGCACTGATCATCAACTTGTTCCCTCCGCCGAAACGCGGGAGCGCAACTGGCTGGCGCCGGCGATCGCCGTCGCGGTCGTTCTGGTCGTGGCTGCCGTTGCGATGCTGGTGCTCGAACACGGCAGGAGCACGGCCACGGTCACGCCCATCTCCGCGGCGCCAGACCAGTACGCGGCCAGCCTGCCCATCACCCGCCTGGCCATGAGCGAGTCGGCCAACCTTGCCGGCGGCAAGGTCACATACCTCGACGGGCACATCGCCAACAGCGGCCCCCGCATCGTCACCGGAATCACCGTGCAGGTTCTCTTCCGCACCTTTGCCCACGAAGTGGCGCAGAACGAGACCCAGCCGCTCAAGTTCATCCGCATGCGCGAGCCCTATGTCGATGTGGAGTCAGTCTCCGCGGCGCCGCTCAAGCCCGGCGACGAGAAGGACTTCCGCCTCATCTTCGACGCGGTCTCCCCGGACTGGGACGGCGCCTTCCCGGAGATCCGCGTGATCCACGTCCAGACAAAATAGCCTTCGCCGCCCTTCTTTACCCGGTAAAAAATACTCAACCCTCGAAAAAATTACACTCCCCAGCCGCCACCGGGGCCGCACGCTGGTCCCTTCCCGGCGCAGTTGCCCTCTCGTAAGCGAAACAATCTGAATTGAATAGGCGATTTCAGCCGCTGAGAATCCGGTTTGGCACGGGCATTGCAATCTAAACGGGTGAGCAGACAGCATCGCTCATCCCGCAGACCTTTCTGCGGAGAACGCATCGGCGAGGGCCGCACACAAATGAGAACCAAAATTGCAAGTCGTAACTTGTTCCCTAGCCAGTTAGCTATACTTTTGCTGGCATCTGCAGTAGGAATCCCAGCGCTCGCCCAGCAGGCGCAGCCGACCGGGACCCCCCAGAGCACACCTCCTTCAGCGGCACAACAGCAGCCCTCCTCCATGGCTTCGCCGTCGACCACCGTCGCGAAGGAGGGCTTCTGGGGACGCGTCAATCCCCTTGCCCGCAAGACGTGGGTCAAGAGGCAAACAAATCCCATCAACGACCGGCTCGGTGAGCTGGATGAAGTCAGCGCCAAAAATGCGACCGACATTAAGGATGTAGACGGCAGGGCGCAGGCCGGCATCCGCCAGGCACAGACCGTGGCTGACGCCGCCAGCCAGACCGCAACCGCAGCAGGCGCCCAGGCCCAGCAGGCCGGCAGCATTGCCCAGGGCGCGGACATCCACGTCAATAAGTTGAACTCAACTGTCAACGGCCTCGACCAGTACCGTCAGGTCACTGAAGCCGAAGTTGCATTCCGCGGCGGCCAGCCGGTCTTGTCGGCTGCGGCCCGCAAGCAACTGGACGATCTGGCGGCCAGCGTCACCGGCCAAAAGGGATACATCCTCGAGGTGGAGGCGCACTCCCCCGCAGCCGGCAGCGCCGGCATCCAGAACTCTGAGCGCCTGGCTGCAGTGGTCGAGCGCTATCTCGTCACACAACATCAGATTCCCGTCTATCGTTTGCACTCTGTAGCCCTGGGCAATGTCCAGGTGGCCGCAGCCGGCGATGAAAACACCAAGCCGGTTCGCGTCAGGACCAGCAGCGTACACATCCGGTTGATGGAAAACAGTTTGGCGGCCCAGGAAGCCGCACCACCCCAAGGTGTTGCTTCTTTGACTGGTACGGAGTTGCCGTAATACAGCGGCCCTCCCCCGAGGCTTCTTCCGCGCCAACGGCAACGCGCCGTTAGGCCGCCAACCAAGCTCTCGAGATACGAGAGAACCAAGGCAACCTGGCCCCCGTTCAGAACGGGGGCCGATTTTTTTGTGTTAACAACCATCTCATGAGAGAGCCGGGTTGTCCTTGCCCCGCTCCCTCTTTCTGCGATGTCCGAAGAGATAACAGCTCACTCGATGGGGGCATTTAGGTGTTGCGTGATGCGCATCACCTGTGTCAGAATCTCGTTTTGGGCAGAAACGCCGGCCTGCGCAAGGTCACCGATTACGAAGCTCATTTTCGGTGAGCAGGCGGAATCGGGATTCTGCGTGAAGAGGTCTGGGTCAACGCAAAAGAGGAGGTCGTTCGATACAATCTCGCCTTCCTCTTGCCCCACCTGTCCAGAGTCGACCATGGGCGCGTCTTTGGTTTTGACAACGCCCACGGGGTCCACGAGCTCCATTTCATGAGCCATGTGAAGCCAGCCGAGTTCCATAGGTACCCGGCCACAGCGAGGCGCTTCTTTCGGGAAGTCGAGGCTCTCCGGAGAAGCTTTAAGGAGAAGCAATGAATACCAAAGTGTTCAGCGACGGATTCGAAGGCCATGTGCGGCGTTCCCTGGCACGCATCCAAAAAATGGAGAACGGCGAGCGCCTCGAGCCGGAGAGAATTATCACCTTTGCCGACCCGCTCGATATGCTCGAATGCCTGACGACGCAACGCATCCGGCTCTGCCAGGTGGCGCGGAAGAAGCGGCTGAGCATTTCAGCGCTCGCCGAGGAACTGGGCCGCAACAGAGGTTCGGTGACCAGAGATGTCAACAAGCTCAAGAGCTTTGGATTGATTCGTCTCCGTGAGCAGGTCAATCCCGGACACGGAGTGGTGCAGATCGTCGAACCCGTTGCCCAGAAGTTCGAGATGCGCGCCGCCGTATAATTGGGGGCCACAATCGGGGGGAATGCCGACACTGCACCCGGCATCGGCAGGCATCCTACCGCAATGGGCGCTATCGCCGCAGGAAACATATCCTATTGGTCCAGTCCCAATTTCCGGTCTCTCTTGCCAGCCTCGCCAGGGCCCTGACCAGCCCGCAAATATTTGCCGGAGATATAGTCTTTTCGTCAACGAAAACTACACCAAAGTGCTGGCGTCCCTCCTCTGCCCAGACTTTGAGCAAAGGCGGGATCGTCCTTCGGCCATAAGTTACAAGGGTCAACCCCGGCGCTGTAGCTTCCCGCAAGCAGGCTGAGTCTTCCTGCACCAGGAAGTTACCGCCTTCCCACTCCACCAATGCGTGAACGACGATTGCGCGGCTGCTGCGGCGCAAACCCTTTGCTACCTCGGGCGAGATGTGCTCATCGAGAAGAAACTTGAGCATCTCAGCGCTTCGTCGCTTTCCCGAGAACGAATTCGGCGGCTTGCGGCAACATACGTTTCAGCGTCTCAAAATCCGTCGCATCGTTTTCGGCCATCGCCTCATAGATCTCTTCGGGAAATGCCTCCGCGTAGTGAACCGCTGCCTGAACCTTCATTCGTGGCCATCCGAGGTGTTTGGCCACGGCGGACACGTCTGCCTGATAGCTGCGGATGAGCAGCATGATCTCCCAGACCGCGAGCGTGCTCCCCTGGATGCAGGCTTGCCGGCCCGCCCGAGAATCTCGAAAGTCGATGAATGCAAACTCCGACCGGCGCAGACCCTCCTCCACCAATCGCGCACTCGCGTCGCTGGCGGTCCATCCATGCCGGTTGGCCATGCGCTTGAGCCGTTTCCCGGTTTCCGTCGGCAGGCGCATGCTGATGACCGTCGATTGGGTTGCCTTCACGGCGATCTCCTCATATTGTCACTCTTGTAAGTATTGTATCGAAGATATTGCGGAGACGAACCAGCCAGCCGGAGAGTCTCCGTGCGCAATCTTCAAAACGCCGCACAATTGCTGAAAATGCCTTAAACCGTTCGCGGGCCGGACCCACCCCGCCTAGCCCGGTAAAATCGACAATATATGGACCCGACCAACGAAAACCCAGCCGTTGTCGAAACTATCTCCGGCACCATTCTCGACGGCAACCGCTTTGTCCGCGCTTGTTTGCGCCGCCCGGTAGACCGCACTCCCGTCTGGTTTCTGCGCCAGGCCGGCCGCTACATGCAGGAGTACCGCGACGTCCGCAAACACCACACGCTGGTGGAAATCTGCAAGCAGCCGAAGCTGGCCGCCGAGGTCACCATCACCGCCGCGGAAAAGCTGGGCGTGGACGCGGCCATCATCTTTGCCGACCTGCTGCTGCCGCTCGAACCCATGGGCCTCGACTTCGAATTCCAGGCCGGCGAGGGCCCGGTCGTCCACCATCCTGTCCGCACCGCCGAAGACGTTCGCGCCCTGCGCACCGACCGCGCCGGCGACCTCGCCTATGTAGCCCGCGCCATTCAGAAAGTGGCGACTCACTTCCGCGACCGCCTGGGCATCATCGGCTTTTGCGGCGGGCCTTACACGCTGGCCAGTTACATGATCGAGGGCGGCGGCTCCAGGAACTACATCCACACCAAGCAAATGATGTATCGCGATACATTGTCCTGGCGCCTGCTCCTCGACAAGATCGTCAAGGTCCTCGAAGAGTATTGCCGCCTCCAGGTCCAGGCCGGCGCGGACGTCATTCAGATCTTCGACAGTTGGGTGGGTTCGCTCGGCCTTACCGACTATCGCGAGTACGCCTTCGATGCTTCCAAGCGCCTGGTGCGTTCGGTGCAGCAGATGGGCGTGCCGGTCATCTACTTTGGCGTCGAGACCGCGGGACTGCTCGGCGAGATGGCCGCAACCGGCGCGGATGTGATCGGCCTCGACTGGCGCCAGCCCCTCGATGAGGGTTGGGGCGCCGTCGGCCACGGCCACGCGGTGCAGGGCAACCTGGACCCCATCACGCTCTTTGCACCCCTTGAACTCCTGGAACTGCGCGTCAAGGAGATTCTCCGCGCCGCCCAGGGCCGTCCCGGCCACATCTTCAACCTTGGCCACGGCATCGTCCCCTCCACACCCGTCGAAAATGTGCAGGCCGTCGTGCGCATGGTCAAGGAGTTCCGCCTGGAGTCTCAAAATGGCTAAACAAGCGGTCCTCCTGCTGGCCCACGGAACCCCGGAGACCGTCGAGCAGATTCCCGAGTACCTGCGCAACGTGGTCAGCGGCCGGCCGCTTCCGCAAGCGGTCATCGAAGAGATCCAGCACCGCTACAGCCTTATCGGCCGCAGCCCGCTGACGGAAATCACCCTCGAGCAGGGCCGCCTGGTCGCTACGGAACTGGCTGCCGGCCCCCAGCCCGTGCCGGTCTACGTCGGCATGCGCAACTGGCGCCCATACATTCCCGACGTTATCCGCCAGATGCGCGCCGATGGCGTGGAAGAGGCTGCGGTCGTCTGCCTGGCGCCGCAAAACTCGCGCACCAGCGTGGGGCTCTACCGCCGCGCCGTCCAGGCTGAGGCCGCCGGCCTACGCATCGACTTCACTGAAACCTGGGCGCAGCATCCACTGCTCGCCGAAGCCTTTGCCGAGCGCCTCCGCCCGGCCTTCACCAGGCTCAGCGCGGAAGTGGGCCACGCCGTGCAGGTGCTGTTCACGGCCCACAGCGTCCCCTGCCGCACCATACAAACCCCCGCGGCAGGCCAGAGCCAGGACGCCCAGCCGCGCCTCTGGCCCGGGGCGGGCGGCGACCCCTATGCCGTGGAGGCCAAGCGCACCGCCGCTCTGGTTGCCGAGCGCGTCCCCGGGATTCCTAAGTGGTGTTTTGCCTTCCAAAGCCAGGGCGCAAGCGGCGGTCCCGGATCTTCCGTGTCCCCCGTATCCTGGATCGGACCCACCGTCGAGAGCACGCTCGACGCCCTCGCCGCCGAGGGCGTCCGGACGCTCCTCCTCCAGCCCATCGGCTTTCTCTGCGACCACGTCGAGATTCTCTACGACGTGGATATTCTCTTTCGCGGTTACGCAGCCAAACTCGGCATCCGCCTGGAGCGGCCCGAGTCGTTGAACGCTTCCCCCACCCTCGCCATGGCAGTTGCGGACCTGGCGCGGCAAGGGCTGGCGCGGTTGCAAGCTGGCGCGGTTGCAAGATAGATCGGCAGGGTGAATGCGCCAACAACTTAGCGCCGAACGGTATAAACCTCGAATTCAAGCCTGCCGGTTGCTTTTGTGCGGGCGATTCGCCGAATATTCTCTTCCTCAAAGCGCTTCGATTCGATAAAGTAACTAGTTGGACAATTGAACACGCTCCTCGGATGCAATATCCCTCGGGTCAGGAAGGATGTTTCTCGCGGAAAGCCCGAGCAGCCGCGATTGACTCATTGAACGTGGTTGCTTTGGGGAAAATGCAGAACGGTGGGTTGTGCCGTCAAGACTTTCATCGCCAGTTGATGAGGAAAACTGACATGCACTGCACAGAATGCGGGAGCGAAATGCGCCGGCTGATGCGGGAAAGCTTTCTGCAAAGAAATGTCTATCCGCTGTTCGGTTACTATCCCTGGGAATGTCCCTTGTGCAGAGAGCCCATTCTGTTCAAGAAGCGGCACCAACGCAAAGGGCGGTCCAAGCCGGCAGATTTGCGCACGGTAGACCCCAGCTTCGCAAGACCCACTGGCCAAACCCCCTCCGGCATGCCCGCAGCCAAGGCACGCTGACTCCGGTTTCCCTCCGGTCCTTTTTTCCCCAACCGCAAGATCCCTTTTTCCCCGACCGCAAGGTGTGGGCGGTAGGGGAACGCAATCCCCAAAACGGAATTCTAGGCCCGGAAAAAATTCCTCATCAGGAACAGCACGTTCGCCGGCCGCTCGGCCAGCCTTCGCATGAAGTAGGGGTACCACTCCCTGCCAAAGGGAACGTAAACCCGCACGTTGTAGCCCTCGCGGACCAGTGAGCGCTGCAGATCGCGGCGCACGCCGTATAACATTTGAAACTCGAACCGGCTCGGGTCGATCCCATGCTGGCGCGCAAACGACTTGGCCTCGGCGATCATGGCCTCGTCGTGGGTGGCCAGGCCGTGATAGATCGGGCTGTCGAGCAGCAGGCAACTGAGGCGCACGTAGTTCGCGTCCACATCCGCCTTGCGCGGGAACGCGACCTCGTCCGGCTCCTTGTACGCCCCCTTGCACAGCCGCACCCGGATGCCGTCGGCCAGCAGTTGTTCGATGTCCGCCTGCGACCGGTAAAGGTAGGACTGGATTACGATTCCAATGGCCCCTCGCAAGGCCGGCCGCGCATGCAGCCGCCGCACAATGTCCAGCGTGACCTGGGTCAGCGACGAGTCCTCCATGTCGATGCGGTCAAAGTTGGCCGTTGCGCCGGCATGGCTGGCCAGGCCCTCGGCAATCGTCTCGGCCAGCTCCGGCGAGAGTTCCAGCCCCATCTGCGTCAGCTTCACGCTGATGTTCGCGTTCAGCTTTTGCGCGGCAATCGAGTCCAGCAGTTGGTGGTAGATCTCGGCTGCCATGTGCGCCTCGACCTCTGAGGTCACGCTCTCGCCCAGCGAGTCCAGGGTCACAGCCATGCCTTGCCGGTTCACAGCAGCGGCCACGCGCAGAGCGTCGCCGATCTCCATGCCGGCCACGAATCGCGAACTCATCCGCCGGCCCACTGCGGAGCGCTCGCTGAAACTGCGCAGAAGACGATTCCGGGAGAGTGCGATAAAGACGGAACGCAGAAGAGGCATCGGACGATCCTGCCGGCCAGATTCCCGATGCGGGCTCATCCGCCGGACAGTCCAGTTTCGCACATCGGGGCGGCTCGCACTCCCCATGGATAGGTCAGGGCTTTAGCCCTGACATTCAGAGTGCAAAAAGTCCGGGCCTTCAGGCCCTGAGTTATGCTTCTGCTTGCGAAAGCCGTACCTCATGGGCTAAAGCCCCATCGATTTCGCCTGCTTTTTGCCGGGGCTAAAGCCCCGCCCCACCTTAAATACCTGCTTTTATACAGATTCAGAGAGCCCGTCCCCTTCACCGCTTCCAGCTTCTGGGCAGATTCTAGGAGCCCACCGGCCAGCGATAATGGCCAGCCGCGCGGTGCGTGAAAAATGCCTCGATCGGGCTCTCTTCGGCTCCGCGGCCAATGTTATGCACGATCCGCGTGTGCTCGCCGGCGCTCACCGCGATGCCCACATGCGGCAGCCGGGCGTCCAGCAGCCAGGTCAGTATGTCGCCAACTTCGATGGGCTTGGGGAAGCGTCGCCGGCCGTGGGACTCTCCGCGGCCCACAACAGCGCCCCGGCCCGCGTCCAATAAGTTTCCAGAATCAGCACCCGCCGATGGTCGATACTCGCATCGGGCTTCCGCGATCCCCACGCTTTGCGCGCCGGATAGGCGTCGAAGTCCTTCACCATGTCCTCGTGCACCAGCTTTTGCAGGTCCAGCCCCAGCCCGTCGCGAGCCGCGCGAATCACCACGTCCGCGCACACGCCGGTCGAACGCGGCACATCGCCGCCCGGATAAGTCAGGGGCGTCCACACTGGGTCATAACTCACCGTCATGCCCACCTGCGCCCGCGCTGCGTCCGCCAACCGCTGGCCGTTTGTCGCAGCCGCCCGCACAGAGCCTGCCCTGAGCTTGCCGAAGGGTCCCGCCGCAATCCACACCGCCGCCAGACCGCCAAGAACGCTTCGTCGCCGCACGGTTCCAACCCTCGCGCGCAATCTATCTTACTCGGACCTCGTAGACAGTGCTGCCGTGAGCCGGCAAGGTCACACTCACTTCTTTCGATTCCTTGCCGGTACCGTCAGTCCAGAGATTCCGGGCTTGATGCTTGCCGCCCTCAAGGCCAAGCTGCGTCCAGGTCGCGCGCAGCGTAACCGGCTTGTCGTCGAGGTTGAAAAAGGCAAAGAACTCAGCGTAATTTCTCGCGCCTGGAGCGTCGATCGTTGCCCGCCACACTCGGGCGTGTTCGAAGCCTACCGGCAGGTTCGCAGAGCCGATCGGATGGCTGTAAGTTACATTCTGGTTCATGAAAAGTATCTCCTGGTTCGCAATCAGCGACCGCGTAAAGTCATCCAGCCTGGTTAAGTTAGCCCCCAGAATCAGCGGCGACCGCGCAATCGCCCACAGCGTAAACTCGGTCCGCTGCTCATCCTGCGTCAGCTGCGACTGCCTTGGCTGGCCCCACCCCGGATGCGGTCCGAGCCACCCCCACGGCAGCATGTCCTCGTCCGGCCAGGCGCCCGCCTTCACATAAGGAAACCACTTGGCCAGCCGGTCGAACGCGTCGCCCACCCCAAATGGAAACTCGCTGGCTGCATGGTGCTCAAATGTCCACCCATCCCAGTGGTCGTCCGAGATGCGCCACGTCTGCGCGTATTCGGCCACCTCAGCCGCATGCTCCAACTTCGTCGGTCCCGGCGAAAGGCTCAGCACGATCGGCCGTCCCGTCTTCCTGATTGCCGCGGCAATCTGCTTGATCTCGGTGATCCTGTAAGGATGGTCGCTGATGCAGTCCACCTTGATGTAATCCAGCCCCCACCCGGCGTACAGCTTCAACATGGAATCGTAATAAGCCTGGCCGGCGGCGTTGTCCTTTACTCCGTAGTTCCCATCGTCCCAGGGGCAGGTCTCCGTCGCGTCGGCCGCGTCCACCGCATGAAAGCTCGACCCCGCGATAGGCAGGTTCTCCTTCACCACCTGCCGCGGAATCCCGCGCACAATATGAATGCCGAACTTCAGCCCCTGCGCATGAACCCAGTCGGCCAGCTGCTTGAACCCCGCTCCGCCCGCCGACGACGGGAACCGGCTCACCGACGGAATCAGAATCCCGTTCCCATCCCACATATACTTCCGCGTCTCCACCTTGTCGCCGAAGGGATTCTCCATATACCACCCCTCGTCGATCACGGCATACTGCCACCCATACTCCTTCAGCCCCGCAAGCACCGTGGCATTGGCCCGGTAGTCGGCCTCATCGATGGTCAGCCCATAGGCATCCCAACTGTTCCACCCCATCGGCGGTGTAGGAGCAGGGCTCTGTGCATGGCTGAGGGTTGCGGCTAAGGCGGCGACGAAAAGAAGGGCGGCGAAGAAAACACTGCGGCGAGCCATGCGAAATCGTATACCACAAATGCCGGGGCCTCGACACGGGAACCGGCAGCAGGGCGCGGGATCGTCTCCGTGTAGTCCGTTGCTCGGGCTCTGGACCTGGGTCGCCCGCGACACCTGTCTGAAAATGTATACAATGTTCACGATCTTCGATTCCAGCCCCGCCCGCGCTGCAAGCAAGCAAAGCCCAACGCCGCCGTACCCGCATGAAGGAGCCTCATGGATCGCCGCGATTTTCTCAAGACCACTGGAACTGTCATTGCCGGCGCAACCGTCGTCTCGGGCCTGCCCGCCGCCGGCTATGCAGCCGAACCGGCCCCCGCCGCCGCGGGACGCGTCGTGCTGCCCATCAACCGCAATTGGCGCTATAGCCCCACAGCCACGCCCGCGGCCCACGCCCGCGACTTCGACGACTCCCGCTTCGCGCGCGTCACCGTGCCCCACACCAATCTCCGCGAACCGTGGCACAGCTTCGACGAAAAATCCTACGAGTTCGTCTCCATCTATCGCCGCCGCTTCCGCCTTCCCGCCGAGGCGCGCGGCCACCGCGTCTTCGTCGACTTTGAAGGGGTCATGACCGCCTCCACTGTCTGGCTCAACGGCATGCGCCTGGGCGAATACAAGGGAGGCTTCACGCCTTTCTCCTTTGAACTCACCTCCCATGTCGACTTCGATCGCGACAACGTCCTGGCCGTGGAAGTCGACTCCACCGAGCGCCCGGACATTCCCCCCTTCGGCTACGAGGTCGACTACGTCACCTTCGGCGGCATCTACCGCGAAGTCTCCCTGCGCGTCGTCTCGCCCACGTTCATCGAGAACATCTTCGCGCAGCCCAAAGACGTACTCTCCAGCCACCCGGCACTCGATGTGCAGTGCTTCGTCCAGCATCCTGAGCAGCCCTCCGATCTCCACGCACCGGGCGCCGCGCTGACCCTGGAAGCCGCGCTCTACGATGGCGAGCGCCTGCTCGCCAGGACTATGCAGGCCCTGCCGCCGACCGCCGCCGCCGAGCCGGTGGCCCACACGCTGCACCTGGACAATCTCGGCTCCATCCAGCTCTGGGATCTTCGCTCTCCCAAGCTCTACCGGGTCGAGGTGCGTCTGTTGCGCGGCTCCCATCTGCTCGACCGCGACACGCGCCGCATCGGCTTCCGCGAAGCGCGCTTCACCCCGCAGGGCTTCTCGCTCAATGGCGCCGTCGTCAAGCTGCGCGGCCTCGACCGCCATCAGACGTTCCCATGGGTAGGCCAGGCCATGCCCGCCCGCGTGCAGCGCCGCGACGCACTCATCCTGCGCAAGAACCTCAAGTGCAACATCGTCCGCACCTCGCACTACCCGCAGTCGCGCCACTTCCTCGACGCCTGCGATGAGATCGGCCTCCTCGTCCTCGAAGAGATCCCCGGCTGGCAACACATTGGCGATCAGGCCTGGCAGGACATCTCCGTAGACAACGTCAGCCGCATGATCCGCCGCGACTGGAACCATCCCTCCATCATCCTCTGGGGCGTGCGTATCAACGAGTCGCGCGACAACCACGACTTCTACACCCGCACCAACGCCATGGCGCACCAACTCGACCCTACGCGCCAGACCGGCGGCATCCGCTACTTCCAGGAGTCCGAGTTCCTCGAAGACGTCTTCACCATGAACGATTTCGGCTTCCCGCTCAAGGCGCCCAATCATCCCCTCTATCTCATTACCGAATTCGCGGGCCACACCTACCCCACCAAGACCATCGACAACATCGAGCGCCTGCGCGAACACACCGTGCGCCACGCGCGCGTCCACGACCAGTTGGCCTCCAATCCGCAATACGCCGGCGGCATCGGCTGGTGCGCCTTCGACTACAACACCCACGCCAACTTCGGCTCCGGCGACCGCATCTGCTACCACGGCGTCACCGACATATTCCGCGAGCCCAAGCCCGCCGCCGGCTTCTACCGCTCGCAGTGCGACCCCGATGAGGAGATCGTCCTCGTGCCCGCTTTTCACTGGGCGCGCGGCGATGAGAACATAGGCTTCACCACGGCCCTGGTCTCGTCCAACTGCGATCATCTCAAGTTCTACGTCGACGGCAAGCTGGTAGCCGAGGCCGATCCCGACCGCAAGCAGTTCGCGCATCTCAAATACGCGCCCTTCTCCGCCGATTTAAGCCACATCAGGTCCGGCTGGGGCGATCTGCGCATCGACGGATACATCCAGGGCAAGCAGGTCATCTCGCGCAGTTTCTCGGGCTCGGGCGTCGATCAGAAATTCGCGCTGCTGCCCGACGACACCACGCTCACCGCCGATGGAGCCGACACGACCCGCGTAGTCCTCCGCGTCACGGACGAATTCGACGCCATCCGCCCCTTCGCCAACGACGCCATCCGCTTTGAACTCACCGGCCCGGCCGAGCTCATCGGCGACAACCCCTTCGCGCTCATTGGAGGCGCCGGCGCCGTCTGGCTCCGCGCCACCGAACAACCCGGCAAGGTGCGCCTAACCGCCCACCATCCCGTCCTCGGCGCCCAACACGTCGAGTTCGACATTACCCCGGCCCCGCCCGAAGCAGCCTGACGGCGCACGTCGGCCTCAACCGGCGCAGCCGTGGCAGTGAAGGGCTGCGCCTGCGCCCAGGCAAAACTTCCGATGAGATGCGGGGCAGGCCTCCAATAGTTTCCGAATGGCTGTTAACGGACCAAGATCGGGAGCCGGGGGAATGCAAAAGAGCAGCCCGGTGGAGGCGGCCGGAGGTATACTGGCGCGGAGCCGGGAAAGCAAATGGAAATCCTGGTCCGAAGGAGCTATTCAGTGAAATTGAATCTGAACTATGTTGCAACCTTTTGCATTGCTGCATCCATGGTCACTCCGGCGTTTGCGCAAAACGCCGGGGCGGATACCTACAAAGCGAAGTGTGCCATGTGCCACGGCGCAGACGGCCTGGGCGCTACCCCGGCCGGGAAGAACTTGAAGGCTGCGTCCTTCAAGGACCCGGCGCTCGTCAAGGCTCCGGACGCTCAACTGATCGCGGCCGTCAAGAATGGCAAGAACAAGATGCCGGCTTATGCAGGCAAGCTGACCGACGATCAGATCAAGTCAGCCGTGGCATACATACGCACGCTGCAGAAATAGCAATAAGGCCAAAACAAGTAAGTAACAAGACGCATTGAGAGCGTGTTCGGCAGGCCCAGGGAGAATGGACTGCAGACATCCTGTTTCTGTAAAAGACCCCTCTCAGTCTCATCGGCGGACGTGCTGGTTTGCGCGTCCGTCTTTGTTCTTTGATCGGCTTCCGGGTTTTGGTTCACCCTTTCCCATTCTCCCTGCAGGAAGCTGGCTCCCTCATCTTCCGATATGTGATCCTCGTCACAGACTCGAATACTTGAGAATCCCTACGGTGGCCTCACGATGTGCCCGCGGAGTGTTTCAGCCATGGAAACGCTCAGAGGGGAGTTGTACATCGGCATCCGGGGCGGGAGGTCGCGGCTTTTGGCGAGGATTGACAACGCGTTCAGAGTCTTCGGACTGGCAGTTGCGGCAGGGGGTGCGGACCTTGTGCGCTGACCAGACTCCCCAACCCGGGACCTCGCGCCGCCACGCGATTGAAATCTTCCTCGGGGGCGGTCTACTCGCTTCTCTGGCTTCTTTCCTCTATCCAGTGCTGCGCTATTTTGTCCCTCCGGCGGTGGTAGATCTCGGCGGCGACGAGGTCGTTGCCTCCAAAATCGGTGAAATGAAGCCGAATTCCGGGAAGATTTTCCGTTTCGGCAGCCGGCCAGGCCTGCTGATCCTGAACAGCGACGGCACCTATCGTGCTCTCTCCGCCACCTGTACCCACCTCGGCTGCATCGTGCAGTATCGCAGCGATCTGCGCGAAATCTGGTGTGCCTGCCACAACGGCATCTACGATCTCAATGGCCGCAACGTTTCAGGTCCTCCGCCCAGACCGCTCACTGTGTTCGATGTCCACCTGCGTGGCGACGAGGTTGTCGTCAACCGGAAACGGGAGGCGTAACCATGTTCGCCGCCCTCATACACTGGCTGGATGAACGGCTCGATTTGGACGGGCTCATAGCTCCGTTCAAACACAAGACCGTCCCCACCCATCGCCTATCCTACTGGTATTTTTTCGGAGGCATCACCCTTTTCCTCTTCATCATCCAGGTGCTGACCGGGATCTTGCTGCTCCTGTATTACCGTCCGGGCGCCAACGAGGCCTACGAGAGCGTCCAGTACATCATGACCAGGGTGCAGTTTGGCTGGCTGATCCGTTCCATCCACGCATGGTCGGCCAATCTCATGATTTTCACGGCCTTTGTACACATGTTCAGCGTTCTGTTTCTCAAGGCCTACCGCAAACCCAGGGAGCTGACATGGGTCACCGGTGTGATTCTTCTGTTTCTTGTCATGGGATTTGGGTTCAGCGGCTATCTGCTGCCCTGGAACACGCTGGCCTTCTTCGCCACCAAGGTCGGCACTGAGATTGCCGGGCAGGTTCCCATCATCGGCAAGCCCATGATGATCTTTCTCCGCGGTGGGGAAGAGGTCACTGGAGCCACGCTCACCAGGTTCTTTGGATTCCATGTGGCCGTTCTCCCCGGATTGGTAGTTGTGCTCATCGCGGTGCATCTGTTTCTTGTCCAACGCCAGGGCATGAGCGTTCCGCCAAAACTGGACGTTCTGTGGACCGCCAATCCCTCTCAAAGGCGGGAGATGAAATTCTTTCCCAACTTCCTGCTGCGCGAATTGATGGCCTGGTACGTGGCTATGGGTGTGCTGGGCGCGTTGGCCGCGGTCTTCCCCTGGAACCTCGGCGTCAAGGCAGATCCGTTTGTCTCTGCCCCGGCGGGAATCAAGCCCGAGTGGTACTTCCTCTTCATGTTCCAGACCCTCAAGCTCATCCCGTCCAAAGTGTGGTTCGTCGACGGGGAGGTTTTGGGTGTCCTCGGTTGCAGTCTGGCCGGCCTGTTGTGGCTTCTGCTGCCTTTCTTTGAGAGTGACCAACCCTCACGCACCAAAGCGTGGATCACCGGCCTTTCAATCTTTGCTCTCGTGTACGTGATAGGTATGAGTGTCTATGGCTTCCTTGCGAGTTAAGCTCCGACCGTTCATTGCCGCCCGCTATGCCGGGCTGGCCGGGTACATCGTGCTCGGAGCGTGCCTGAGTTATGGGCAAACCACGAACTCCTGCCTGGATTGTCACTCCGCGCTGCCTGAGCCCATGGGAGTTACCCAGGAGAAGTTCAGCCAGGACATTCATTCGCAAAAGGGCTTGACCTGCACCAGTTGCCACGGAGGCGACGCAACCAGCTACGATCCAGACCAGGCCATGAGCCGCAAGGCTGGGTGGAAGGGCAAGATCGATCGCAAGCAAGTTCCGCAGTTGTGCGGAAGTTGCCATTCGAACCCGGCCTACATCCGCCAGTTCAACCCCAGCCTGCGCACCGACCAGTTGGACCAGTACCACACCAGTATGCACGGCAAGCGCCTCGCGGCTGGAGACACCAAGGTTGCCGTCTGCACGGATTGTCATAGCGTCCACGATCTCAGGCCGCCGAGCGATCCCCGTTCCACGGTGAACCCCGTCAACGTGGCCACGACCTGCTCGCGCTGCCACTCCGACGCGGCTTACATGAAGCCCTACTCGATTCCCACGAACCAGTTTGCCAAGTACAACACCAGCGTGCACCACGACGCGCTTGCGGTACGCGGCGATCTGAGCGCGCCCACCTGCACAACCTGCCATGGAAACCATGGCGCGGTGCCGCCCGGAGTGGATAAAGTTCAGAACGTGTGTGCGAACTGTCACGCTTTCCAGGCCCAGATGTACGAAAAGAGTACGCATAACAAGGCCTTTCAAGCGGCTTCGCTTCCAGGATGCGTCGTCTGTCACAGCAATCATGGCATTCAGCTTCCATCGGACGCGATGCTTGGCACAGGCCCAGGCGGCGTCTGCATGAGGTGTCATACGCCGGGCGACCATTGCGATCGGGCTAGGGCGGAGATCCTGAGTAACTTGACTCAATTGGACGGAGCCATCAAGGACGCGGACCAGTCTCTGCGTCTCGCCGAGTCTTCCGGCATGGAGGTGAGCGAGGCTCGCCTCGGACAGGATCAGGCGCGGGATTCGCTGACCAAAGCGCGCGTCACCATTCATAGCTTCCAGACGGCCCTGGTGAATCAGGATATTCAAGCCGGCATGAAAATCGCCTCCGCCAACCTGAAAACCGGCAAGGACGCCATGGTTGAGCGCAACCATCGCCGAATCGGGCTCGGCATATGTCTCATCGCCATCGCGATCATGTTGGTTGGGCTTTGGCTGTACATAAAGAAGTTGGAGAGTTAGATCAACAGCAGCAAAAAGCCGGAGTCCAAGCTGCCGGCCGGCGGATGGACCACATCTGAAATCAGGGCGCCCCAGGGTCTCGCTCCTGAGACCTGGGAGACCGTGTGGCCAGGAATCTGAGTCTCCGTTCCCGGGATTTGGAACTCCACAGCGCGTTCAAAACCGGGAACGTATAGAGCGGAACCAGAGTGACTGTATCCTGAACCGCAACCCTCGAGTCGACGGGACCACCAGGGAGCGGAGACCCGGCACCGACTTCATCAGGTCACACCAACTCTGGTTTCGCTCTAGCTCCCCATTTCGCACCAAACCGGCAACCCGTATGTCCCCATTTTCAAGATCCTGCTGACAGCTGACCCCTGATCTCTGACCCCTGATCCCTGTTCCCAGACCCTTGGCCCACCCCGTGCGATAAGCTGGTACGGGGGGTGTTTCGATGCGATTTCGGGCGTGGAGCCGGGTGGCTCTTGCGTCGTTTGCACTGGCCTTCGGGCTCGGCCTGGCTGCCCAGCAGCCGGCTGTTTTCGAGGGTCCAAATCCGGCTCTGCCGGTCATTCATGTCGACAACGGGCCCAATTCTGCAAAGGCACAAAGCCAGCATTATGTTGTACTTGTCTCGCTAAACGGCTTCCGCTGGGACTACGCCAAACGCGACGGCGCGGCCCACCTTCTGGCCCTCGGCAAGCAGGGCGTCTGGGCCCCGGAAGGGATGCTGCCCAGCTATCCCTCACTCACTTTTCCCAACCACTTCACCATCGTGACCGGCCTCTATCCCGAGCACCACGGCCTGGTCGCCAACGGCTTCTACGACGAGACCCGGCAAGCCCGCTACGCCATCTCGGACCCTCAGGCCCTGGCTGACGGAACCTGGTATAACGGCATTCCTTTGTGGAGTTTAGCCGAGAGCCAGGGGATGCGGACCGCGTGCTTTTTCTGGCCCGGCTCCGAGGCCAAAATCGCCGGCTTCCGACCCACCTGGTACCTGCACTTCGACGACAAGATCGACGATACCGCCCGCATCCAGCAGGTGCTCGCCTGGCTCCGCCTGCCCGCGGCGGAACGTCCTCATTTCATTACCCTTTACTACGCCGAACCGGACCACGAAGGCCACGAATTCGGTCCCGACGCCGCAGAAACCAAAGCCGCGGTGCTGAAGGTGGATGGACTGGTAGGCAAGCTGAAAGCCGGCCTTGACGCAACCGGCTTACCCATTGATTTGGTTGTGGTTAGCGACCATGGAATGGTCAAGGTCCAAGGCGGTTGGATCACCCTTGACCAATTCGCCGATTTGAATGGCTTCGAGACCGCTGGGGCCTTGCTTTATGGAAAAACCGAGGAGGACCGCGCCCGCGTCTACAACCAGCTCAAAAAAGCCTCTTCGCAGTTTGTCGTCTATCGCCGCAAAGACGTCCCGGCGGACCTCAACTACAACCAGAATCCCCGCGCAGGCGATCCCGTGGTGGTAGCTACAGGGCCCTATGCCATCCGCGCCCACGCCCCCCCGGCCGGAAAAGAGGATCGTCCGCCGACCCTCGGCATGCACGGATTTGACCCCCGGAAGCTGCCGCAAATGAAAGCCAGCTTTTTTGCCGCCGGACCGGATATTATTGAGGGGAAAACAGTTGCGCCGTTTGAGAATGTCAATCTTTACCCGTGGCTTGCCCACCTTCTTGGACTCACTCCCCCCAAGAACGATGGCAGCCTGAATGTGTTAGCCGGCACGTTGCGCGACGGCGGCGTCGAACCCGGAAAATGAAGGAGCAAGAAAATGAAGGTAGTCCTGGGAATTGATGGCGGAGGGACACGGACCCGCGCCTCGATCATTGCCGGCGAGCGGGTTCTGGCTTATGCGGAAAGCGGCTCTATCAAGCGGCTGCGCGTGGGCGCCGAGGCTGCCGAGGAAAACTTGCGCGCCCTGCTCAAGGATGTGTATGCCGAAGCCGGCGTAACCGGTGTGCGTGCGGCCTCGGTAGGCGTAGCCAGTGCCACAATGCCCGGCACGACAGAGTGGATCACCGCTGTTTTTCAAGACTTTAGCGTCGAGCGCTCCGAGGTGGTGGGCGACGAGGTGATCGCCCTGGACGCGGCCTTCCGGGGAGGCCCAGGAATCTTGCAGATCGCCGGAACGGGCTCGAATACCATTGGCAGGGCGCCGGACGGCAGCCGCGAGTGCGCTGGCGGCTGGAGCTCGCGGCTGGGTGACGAGGGCTCCGGCTACTGGATCGGGGTCAACAGTCTGCGCAGGGCGCTCCATGCCTATGACCGCGAAGAGCCGACGCAGATTCTCAAGAAAGTGGGCGAGATTTGGGACACGCCCAGCCTGGACGACCTGGTGAACCTGGGCGACAGCACGCCGGGACCGGACTTTGCCGCGCTGGCGCCGGCCATCAATGAACTGGCCGAGGCCGGCGACCCGGTCGCGCTGGCGGTTTTGCATCAGGCCGCGACCGATCTGGTGGAGTTTGTGCTGCTGGTGCGCGCCAAACTGCGCCGCAAGCATCGGATTGCGGGCGAGGTTCCGGTGGCCTGGACCGGCGGTGTGGTCGAGAAGATGACGCTGGTGCGCGAGGCTTTCTTCGCCGGCCTCCATGCCGAGGCGCCGGATATGCCGGTGGGGGCGGAGGGAATAGTATCTCTCGACGGCGCCCTCTGGCGCGCCAACCGCTTGGCAGAAGCTGCGGGCTAGCGGTCGGCGAGTCGGCAAGTTAGCGAGTTAGCAAGTTAGCGAGTTAGCAAGTCAGCGAGTTAGCAAGTTAGCGAATCGGCTGTCCGTCGTGGATGGAGACGACGAGTCTCCCTGACGGGTCCACGGCGACGAGATTTGCGGGCTGGCCCACGGTGAGGGAGCCGGCTCGATCGCCGAGGCCGGTCATTGCGGCCGGGTTGGCGGTGAGCAGCCGCAGCGCCTGTTCCAGGGGCGCGCCGGTGAATTCAACAAAGTTGGCCAGGGCGCGGTCGAGCGTGAGCACGCTGCCGGCGAGGACTCCGCCGGCTGTGGCCCTGCCGTTCGCGACCTGAACCGCGAGTCCGCCCAGTTGATACTCGCCGTCGGGCATGCCGGCTGCGCTCATCGCGTCGGTCACCAGGATGGCGCGCTCCGGCCCTTTGGCTCGCCACCACAGCTTCACCAGCTCGGGAGCGGTGTGGATGCCGTCGCAGATCAGCTCGGCAAACAGGGAATCGGTGGTGAGCACGATGCCCAGGATGCCCGGCTCGTGGTGGTCGAGGGGGCGCATGGCGTTAAACGTATGCGTTGCGCTCACGGCCCCGGCGGCAATTGCGGCGCGGGTCTCGGCGGCGGTGGCGTTCGAGTGGCCGACGGAGACGCGGACGCCGCGCGCGGTAGCGTAGGCGGCCAGTTCGACCGCGCCGGGCAGTTCGGGGGCCAGCGTCATCAAGCGGACGTGCCCTTCGGCGGCCCCGAAGAGCCGGTCGAAGAGGCCCAAGTCGGGCGCAAGCAGATATTCGGGCGGGTGGACGCCGCGCTTGGCATGGGAAAGAAACGGTCCCTCCAGATGAATGCCGATGGGCCGGGCCTGGGCCCCGGTCTCAGTCACGCCGGGCGCCTGCGCCAACAGCTTCGCCAGTCCTGAAAGCGCGCGGAGGGTCGCATCCAGAGAAGCGGTAACCGTTGTGGCCAGAAAGCTGCCCGTCCCGTGCGAGGCCAGGAAGCGCCCAATGGCGTTGAGGGCTTCGGGAGTGGCTTCCATCACATCGTGGCCGGCGGCGCCGTGGGTATGCACGTCCAGGAAGGCCGGGGCCAGCGTCGCGCCTGGATAATCCAGAACGCGCGCCTGGGCGGGCAACCCGCCGGCTGTGCGGGTTGTGATGGAGGCGATTCGACCGTCCTCGATCACGACCACGGGGTGGTCGAGCAGGCTGGTTCCGGTGCAAAGCTTCGCCGCAGTGAGGACCGTGCGCATACCGTAGATTATTGTAGGCGATTCTGCTGTCCGGATGGGCAGAGCGGCGCGTGTAACGGCTTTGTGAAGCGGAAGTGAGGGTGTTTTTGCTAGTGTTTTGTCATGGACATGAAGGTTCTGTTGACGGTTGTTAGTTCGGCCCTCGTCCTCGGGCCGGGGTCACTTGCGGCACAGACGGTTGATTTACCGACGAGCAAAGAGTTGATCGGGGAGATTCCAGGGCATCCGCAACGGTTGAACAGCCTGCCGATTTCGATGGCTGTCTCTCCCGACAGGCGGTACGTGGTCACGGTGAATGCCGGGTATGGTACTTTCGAGTCGCAGTATGAGCAATCGCTGGCGGTGTTGGATACCCAGACGGGAGCGTTGACGGACTTTCCGGATTCCCGCACGCCAAACGGCGCCAAGCAGACGCTTTACTCCGGGCTGGCGTTCAGCCGCGACGGGAAGCACGTGTACGCGAGCGTGGGCTCGATTACAGACCCGGCCGGCGATGGCAAAGACGAGACCGGCAGCGGCGTGGTGGCTTACAGCTTTACCGCAGGCAAGATCGCGCCGGAGCGCATAATCCATTTGCCTCTTCAGCAACTCGCTCCGGGACGGAAGACGAAGCTGCTCGGCGGAGTGGAAGGCGATAAGGGAGTGCCGTTCCCGGCGGCAATAGCAGTGCTGGGTCCCGCGGGCTCGGAGAAGCTCCTGGTCGCCGATAACCTCTCCGACGATGTTCTCCTGCTGGACTCTGTCAGCGGCGCAATCGAAAAGCGGTTCGATCTCTCTCAAAGCGATGCCGTGCCCTCCACCTATCCCATTGCCTTGGCGGTCTCAAAGGACGGCGAGCGAGCGTTTGTCGCGTTGTGGAATGCTTCGGAGGTTGTGGAACTCGATTTGGCCAAGGGGACGGTGGGGCGAAAGCTGGCTCTGTTGAAGCCGCCCAGCGCGGTGGCGCCGGGTACGCACCCATGCGCGTTCGAGTTCTCGCCGGACGGGAAGACCCTGTACGTGGCGCTGGCCAACCGCGATGCCGTCGCGGCCGTGAATGTCGGCGCGGGACAGTTCACCGTGAAGGGGTACTTCGATACCCGTCTTCCAGGGCAGAGCTACTTTGGCGCGGAACCTGAGGCACTGGCCGTCAACACGGATGGTAGCCGGCTGTATGTGGCCAACGCAGCCAGCGATGCCGTTGCGGTCATCGACACGAAGAAACTGACTCTGAAGGTTTCGAAGCAAGGGATGGTGGAGCCGATTGGTTTCGTGCCCACGGAGTGGATGCCCATGTCGATGGCATTTCTTCCCTCGGCTTCTGGCGGGAAGCTCTATATTGCCACCGCGAAAGGGAAGGGCACGGGGCCAAACAACACTCCCCAGCGCCAAACGGAGACGAGGAAGGGACGCCAGCTCGTGAGGAGCAGTACCTACATCGCGATGCTGGCGTATGGCTCTCTGGCTACGTTGGATACGGCTGAGGTCGAGAAGGATTTGCCGCGGTGGACCTCGGTGGTGCTGGAGTCGAACCGGATGAAGGCCGCGGCGGAGAAAATTGCCTTTGCCGGGGAAGCGCAGGACCGGATCAAGCACGTGATTTACATCATCAAGGAGAACCGCACCTACGACCAGATCTTCGGCGACCTGAACGAGGACGGAAAGCCGGTAGGAAACGGCGACCGGAGCCTGACCATGTTCGGCGAGGCGATCACGCCGAACCTTCATAAACTGGCCCTGCAGTTCGGTGTGCTGGATAACTTCTTCGACTCGGGCGAGGTGTCGGGCGATGGCCATGTATGGTCGACCGCGGCCATTGGAACGGACTATCTAGAAAAGACCTGGCAGCAGGCGTATCGCGGCGGACAGCGCACCTACGACTACGAGGGCATGGTGGCCGAAGGCTATCCGCTGCTCCAGAAGATTCCGGATGTGAACGAGCCGGCGAGCGGATATCTTTGGGGCAATCTCGCGGCGCACGGCAAGACCTACTATCACTTTGCCGAATTCATCTCGACGACGTTTTGCAATGAGGCGAAGACCGCGAATCCGCGGCAGGGGCCGATGCTCGAAGGCCGCAACTGCGTGCGCAAGGCCATTGCGCCGGGCGAGGCGCTGCCCGCGGAGTGGGGTGGCGGCGTAAGCAAGTGGCCCTGGCCGATTCCGCTGATAGCGACGAACATCGCCACCAAGCCGGAACTGGTGGCCCATTTTGCCGAGGAATCGCCGGACTTCAACCTGCTCGTGCCAGACCAGGTGCGGGTTGAGATTTTCTTGCGGCATTTGAAGGGGTGGGTCGCGGACAAAGAGCAGGGCAAAGACACCATGCCGAACTTCGTGATGCTGCGGCTACCCAACGACCACACCGCGGGAACAAGGCCCGGCGGACCTACGCCGAAGTCCTCGGTCGCCGATAACGATCTGGCGGTTGGAAGGGCAGTAGAGGCGATCTCGCACTCGCCGTTCTGGGACGATACGGCGTTCTTCATCCTGGAAGACGATGCCCAGGACGGCGGCGATCACGTGGACGCGCACCGCAGCCTTGCGGTGGTGGTCAGCAAGTATGCACCGCACACAGCCGATGGCGCGCCGTTTGTCGACAGCCGTTTCTATTCGACCGTAAGCGTGGTGCGGACCATGGAGACGCTGCTCGGGCTGCCTCCGATGAACAACAACGATGCGTTATGCTCGCTGATTTCGACCCTGTTCACCGGTCCCGGCGATCAGCGGGCCTTTACGGCGGACTACTCGAACCGGGAAAACGGCCTGATCTACATGGCCAACGCCAGGACGGCCGCGGGCGCCAAGGAGAGCATGAAGATGGACTTTCGCCACGCCGACCGCGCCGACGCGCAAAAGCTCAACGTGATTCTTTGGAAGGACGCCATGGGC
>Ga0182014_10001681_pt1 | contig 29181 bp, 18 predicted proteins | sample 612S2DmetaG_FD_120489 | JGI IMG/M metagenome (GOLD analysis project Ga0182014, IMG submission 120489) | Permafrost microbial communities from Stordalen Mire, Sweden - 612S2D metaG | ecosystem: Environmental > Terrestrial > Soil > Wetlands > Permafrost | place: Sweden: Stordalen | collected... | reverse complement strand
TCGGCGCTACGACCCGGAGGACGCGGCAAGAGTGCGCGATTTCATCCGCGGCAAGGCGAGCCTTTCGCACGCGGTGAACCGTTACCTGGACGTCTATCGCCAGATCCGCGCCGAAGGCGTTCCGGCCCTCGTTCCGAATCGGCGTCGAAAGCTCTATCCGAAGACGCGGCGATTGGAAGTGAGCGACCAGAAAAGGCTGAAAATCGAGATCCAGGACTGCCCGGCGGAGGTGCGCGCCGGCTGCTGGATCGATTTGCGCGTGACGCTTCGAAGCGGCATCGATGTCCCCATCGCCACCTCTCCTCCTTGTCCCGCACTATTCTTTCATCGCTGGTATGAGTCCGATTCCGATCAGCCGTTGCCCGTCGAGACGCCGCGAGGCATCATCCAGCCGCCCCTCGATCCGGGCAGGACCGGAGAATACGCGCTGCGGGTGGTTGCGCCTCGCCAGGCCGGCCGCTTCCGCATCGGAATCACGTTGCTTCAGGAAGGTTGGCGCTGGCTCGATACGCAGGATCCCCGCGTATTCGCCGACCGGTGGATCACGGTTGATCCCGCGCCGGGATAAATACCATTCACTGCCCGAGCGGCACGCGAATCACTTTGTAGCCGGAGGGAACCTGAAACATGGACGCGGGAGGCGACACCGGCGTGCACTTGCAAATGCAAGTACGCACGCCAAAGCTGCCCACCGTCCGCGTGAGCACCGGCATTTGGAGCTTGGTGCTGGTCCACACCTCCCAACTCGTAATGGACGGCGGCTTCAGCGCATCCAGGACCGGGAAGACGTAGCGCATGCCCTCCACCTCCAGGCCCTCGATGAAATCCTTGCCGAGGGCGACCACATTCGGGGCATTCGGAAGGGCCGGAAGGGCCGGAACAGCCGGCATTCCGGGGATGCCCGGCAGCGGCGGCTCCGGCGGGATCCGTAGATCGCTCAGGATGCGCGCCTCCATAGCCAGGTGGTCCAGAATGATCCGCTCCCCGGCGGCGGGGTCGGTGATGATGGAGATCTTTCCGAGATTGACGCGCAGCTTGCCCTCGGCTGTCTGATACCGCTGGATGAGAGATTCGAGCGGTTGCGCGCCGGGCAGGGCGCCTACCGTGGTCTGAACGCATTCGGCGCAGGCCGCGACCACCGTTTGCTGGGATGGTACGGGATTCACGATATTACTTTACCGCGGCGGCGCCCACCCCGATTGGAATATCTTAGAATGTGGTTCCGAACCAATGCCCGCAAAAGTTCGTCTGAATGACGTCGTCGACGCGCTGCAGATGCTCTCCGATGAGTACTCTTCCTTCTTCGATCCCGAATCCGGCCAGGTGGAAACCGTCTCAATCACGCTTCTAGGCGAGGCGGAAGAGCCCGCCGACGATGAGGGACCCGATCTCCCCGCATGGCAGGAGCGGGAATGGGAGATCGCCAAGCAAATCGTTTCGACCGGCCGCTTCCTGAAGCTTCCCACTAAGTTCGAGGTTCATGAGTGGGCGATCATGGAGGAATTCTCGGAGCCGGTCGAGTCCGGCAGGATTCGCAACGAGCTGCTGCATGCCGTCCACGGCGCCGGGGCGTTCCGGAATTTCAAGGACACGCTCCGCCGGCACCGCATCGAAAAGGCCTGGTTTGCGTTCCGCGCGGAGGCGCTGCGTGAGATAGCCATCGACTGGTGCGAAGAGAATGACGTCGTTTGGGAGTAGCGGAATTACCGGCGCCCGCTGCCACAGGGCGCCGAAGCTTCGAGCCGCGACTCGGAGCGGCACGTCAGAGTGCGCCACCGTGGCGGTCGCTACTTGCCCCCCGCACCCGCTTTCACCACCTCTAACTGCACCGGCGGGGCGACCGAGTTCATGTCCGGGTCGTAATAGGCGTAAACCTTCGAAGGGAAGGTCCGCGCGCGGATGGGATACTTGGCGCGCAGGCGGAACTTCAGCGTGATGGAATCGCCGGGCGCGAAGCTATCGAAATAGAGGATGGCCTGGGTGGCCGTCATGTTGAACTTTTCCATGCGGCCGCTTTTGAGCGTAGCGCTCTTTTCCTGGTAGGCCTGCAGGTCTTCGGTCAGCAGATCGAATCCGGGCGGAATGCCCAGGTCCACCATCACCATGTTGGCGGCGCGGTCCAGGTTATTCTTGACGGTCGCGGTAGCGGCGGCGACGTCGTCCTGTGCCAGGCGCGTGCGGTCGTAGGATACGTCGATCGAAAGCGGCTCGTGCGCCGGCCGTTCCTTCCATGGCACGAAGTAGCGCCCCGCCACCTGGTAAGCCAATCCGCCGGTGCCGCTGAAGCGGACTTCCACCGAATTGGCGCCGCGCTCATTGACGCCTTTGAATACGAACTGGTGGAGCAGGTCGTTGTTGTCGGGCGTCAGCACCAGCGTTTCCACCGGCTTGCCGTTGAGCGAAAGCTCCACCGTGCCGCGCACGCCGGCCGCTCCTTTTTCGGTGGAAAGCAGCACCGCGCGTAACGCCATGATGATGGCCTGGGTGCTGCCCCACGCGCCGCTGGCGTCCTTCTTGGATGCGATATAGGAGAGCGCCTTGCGCGCGGTATCGGATGCCTGGCCCCATTTCAGCAGCGCCTGGGTAGCCAGGCCGGTGGTTTCCACCGCGGCGCTGGCGCCGGTGGCATAGACGCCGGTTTCTTCGGCCGTCCACCAGGCCTGTTCGCCCTTCTCGGTGCGCGCGGCCACGAGTTGCTCCATGGCCTGCCGTGTAAAGTCCGCGTCCTTGCCGTAATCGACGGCGAAGTTAGCCACGACGGCCAGCGTGTAGGTATCCACGCGGCCGCTCGTGTGCGCGGCGACAAACTGGCGCGCCTTTTCCACGGCCGGCCCACGGTAGCCGGTATTTTCCAGCGACCAGGCGATGTAGGCGGTAATGCGCAGCACGTCGGAGTTATAGCGGTTGGTGGCGCCTTCGTTGATGAACCCGGTGTCGGGCTTCCAGCTTCCGTCCGGCTGTTGCTGCGCCGCCAGCCATTGCTGCGTTCGCGCCATCAGCTTCGGGTCCACGTCGTGCACGTGCGACATGTCGTAAAACTCCATCAGGCCGTAGGCCGTCAGGATCTTGTTGGCCGGCGCCTGCCCGAACCAGGAAAAACCGCCCCCCGCCACTTCAAAAGTCAGCAGCCGTTGGTAGCCATTGGCGATGAAGCCTTCCGCCTTGGCATGCACCTCCGGCGCCAGCTTCTTGGTGCGCTTCATGTAATCGAGCGCCAGCACGTTGGGATACGTGCTGGAGGAGGTCTGCTCGAAGCAGCCGTATGGCATGCGCAGAATGGCATCCATGCCTTCGATCACCTGGCTGAGCGGCCCCGGGTACAGCCGCACCAGAACCGCGCTGGCATCGGGGATGGCCGTGGCGGGGAAAGTCACTTCGTGGCGTATCTCGTTTTCCAGGCGCCCGTTGAACACTACGCTCTGTTCGCGCCCGTTGGGCACCACTTCGATTTCGCGTACGATGATATCGGCGCGCCGGACTCCGCCGTTCATGCGAGCCGCCAGCGTGAGCTTGAATTTGCCGATGCGGTTGGCTTGGATGCTGAACTGCGAGCCGCCGGTGCGGCCCGCATCCACGCTGAGTGTTTTGTCGGCGGTATCGCCGGCCAGCGAGAACCAGTCCGCGGCCTGGAGCTTGAGATCCACGTCGCCGCGCGCCCCGGAGTAATTGTAGACGGCCACCGGGATCGACACGTTATCGCCCTGCGTAAGGGTGACCGGCAAATCCAGGTCGACGAAGAAGTCCTGGAAGACTTTGATGCCGGCGGTGCCGCTGCCCAAAGCGCCCCGAGCCGTGGATGCCATCATCGCCATCCGCCAGGTGGTAATGGAATCGGCCAGAGGAATCGAAACGCTGGCGATTCCCTTGCCATCGGTGACGATCTCCGGGTTGATATAGAGCGCTTCGGGGAAGTAAGAACGAACCCGCGGAGCGGCGACTGCGCCAGTGACGGTAACCGTGTTGGCGCCCGCCGAAGCTGCTCCCAGACGAGCGAAGTCTTCCTGGGGAGCATCTTTCGCCATTGGCGCCGCCATCGCCATAGCAGCGCGGCCAACGCCGAAACCGCCGCCTTGGCCGGGTCCGAAACCGCCGACGATCCCGCCGATTACACCCGCTCCCATGGCCATCGGCGGGGCGGGTAGAACGTTTCCGCCCACACGAATGCGTTGCGGCATGTTCACCACCGCCACCACGGTCTTCGGAGCCTCTTTGCTCAGCACCACGGAAAGCGCCGCGTGGTCGCGCTCCTTTACCGAAAGCTGCCGCGAAATCGTCTCGCTGGGAGCGGTAATTTTCACCTCGTAATTGCCCTCGGGCACGCCGAAAAGCTGGAAATGCCCGTCGCCGTCCGAGCGGGCCGAGCGTTCCTGCCCGGTGGCAAGGTTGCGAATGCCGATCCGGATCCCTTCCATCGCGCCGCCCGCGCGGTCCGTCACCGTTCCGGCGATCTCCGCCCGGCCGTTGAATGCGCCGCGGTCCGGTTCGATACCGGCCACGATGGAACTTGGACCGGAGCTCGGGTTACTCACTATCTTGCGGCCGCGAACTTCCAGGTAAGTAAACAAGTCGTCGCCGCTGTTGAAGTTCTTGTCCGCCCCCGCGCTTTGCACCACGTAGGTGTCGTTCCGCGAAAACGAGACGCGAGTGATCCGCAGGCTGCTGCCCCAGGCGTCGCGAAGCTCAGGTCCAGCCGCCTTGGTCAGGTCTCCGCCGTTGGCTTGATACAGGCGCGCGAGGCTGCCCGACTCGCGGCGCAGCTTCTCTTCCAGTGCGGCACGATAGCGCGCTGCGTAATCCGAATACTTCGTCATGGGCACGGCTTGTCCCACGTCGGTGCGGTATTGGTTCGGGTTCACCACTTCGGTAGCCGCGAACAACGCCTGCGCGGCGCGGTCATTCTCTTCCGCCGGCCTGCGCGCGGTGTTCACCACGTCCGGCATGCCGATGGAATGAATCTCGTAGCGGGGCTTCATGGCTTCCTGTTCCAGGTAGAAAAACACCTTGGCAAAGCCCGGCTGCTTCTCCGCCAGCGCGAATACGGCCTCGTCCACCACTTCCAGCCCCAGCGCCGCCTCGACGCCTTCGCCGCGCGCGTTGGTCACGCGAAATTGAATGCGCGCGTCTTCGCCCGGCTTGTGGACCGGCGCGTCCAACGTGGTTTCAATTTTCAGCTCGTCGGCTGGTTGCACAAATGCCATGCGATGGTCGGCCACCGGGATCGCATTGCGCCCGAAAAGGTACGCGCTGCAATCGATGGTGCCGGCCAACTCCGGCGTGGCGGTCAGCTCCAGTGTGCCCTGGCCGTTAACCAGGTCCACGTCGCGCGTGAGCACGGTCTGTCTGTCCTTCACCACGTCGATGTATGCCGTGCCTTGGCGCTTGGTGGAATAAATCTTCAACTCAATGCGGTCGCCGGCGCGATATACGGCGCGGTCGGTGCGCAGCAGGATCTGGTCCGCGCCGGACTTGGCGGCGAGCGGCACCGAACGCGACGCGTGGTTTCCCTCTTTGTCGCTGGCTTCAATGCGCAGCGTTGCGGCCGCGGCGGTGCCCCGCACATGCACCACGCCCACCCCGGTGGCATCGGTGGCGACGGTTTGCTCGGCGGTGTCGGGGAAATAGACTTTGAGTTCCGCCGGCGCCGGTTTGCCGTCCGCGTAGGACGTTACCAGGAACACCTGGTTGTCGAGGCCGGGAATCAGCGAGCCGCCCTCCGGAACCGCCGTGATCAGGAGCGGCGATTCGCTGACCGTGATGGGTTCGCCGCGCTGCTCGCTATGCCCGGCGGAATCCTTCACCGTCGCTTCGATCAGAACGCGAGCCGCACCGCCCGCAAGCGGCCGGCCGGCGAAATAATCCGGCATCTTGATGTCGAAACGATAGGCGCCGTCGGCGTCCGTCTTGCCTTCGGCCGAACCTGCTTCGAACTCGGCCACGTCCATCCCGCTGGCCTTCACCGTAATGTCGGCGCGATCCACCGGCTGGCCGAAGAAATAGTTGGCGCGGATGGTTCCGGTGACATGATCGCCGGGGCGATAGCCGTGCTTCGCCTGGCCGCCCTGCGCCGCAAAATCCAGCGCCACCTTGAATTTTGGCAGCACGTAGCGCTCCACGTTGAAAGCCAGCTCGGCGGTGTTCGGGGCGTTCGCGGCGTCCCCCATCAGGGCGCGCACGTGGTACGTTCCCAGGTTGACTTCGTCGGCCAGGCTGAATTCCGCCGACGCTATTCCGAACTTGTCGGTCCGCGTGGTTTTCTTGAATACCTTGTTGCCGCGCGGGTCTTCCACTTCGAGGGTCAGCGGCCGGTTGGCGGCCGCTTCATGATGAGCGCGGTCGAGTGCCAGCGCCCGCACGTGGATGGTCTGGCTCGGCTGATAGATCGGTTTCTCGGTGGTGAGAAGGATGGAAGCTTTATCCTCGAGCTGAACTGGCTGGGTAACATCCATCGAACCAATGGGTGTATCTACCAGGTAGTGCAGCGAGTGAGTACCCGTCAGTCCGGAAGGAAATCGTAACTGCGCTTCCATCGTGCCGCGCCGATTCAGGGAACTGTTGAATAACAGACGGGGGCTTTGGTTTGCTTCGCCTATTTCGATGCGCAGCGTGCCGCTCGTCACCGCAACGTTGTTGGAATCGGTCACGATCACTCGCACGGCTGCCGGCGAGCCCGCGATATAGGAATTCTGCGCCAGCACGTGCACCACCGGCCGGCGGAGAATCAGAGAGATCGATTGGGTATCTTCCAGCGCGGGGTCTTTTTCGCCGGAATAGACAAGCCGGTAGCGCAGCCGGTGCCAAACCAGGTCATCGACGGCGAAAGGCTGCTCCGGGCCCAGCTCCGTCTGCCAGCGGCCGTCGGCTCCGCCCACCGTAACCTGCCGTTCCCGGTGTGCCACCACCCGGTCCTCGGGGTCTAGAATCTCTACAGTCAGTTGGCCTGCGCCGGTCCGCAGTCCGCGGTACGGAATATCGACCCGCAAGATACCGCGCGAGTAAGTAGCGGCGACTGACTCGCTGTGGGCGGCGTTAGCGTTCTGGAAAGACTCAAGCAGCGCGGCCGAGGCGAGAATCAGGGCGGCGGCAGACACAGTGAGCCACAATCTCGACAACCGGGTAACTTCCGCATTCGTCTTCATGATGATCTCCGTCAACCTAATGCCGGCAAGTCATTGGCCGGCACGCACGGCTCAGAAAAGCGCCAGCACTTACCGGGCCGCGGCCAGGAGCGGTTCCAAAGCCCACGTGGAATTGGACTCCGGTATGGACCGAATAGTTCCGCAGCCGCCGATATGGCGTAACGCATCACACGGGATATGCCGCATGTCCGCCGTTCCTTTCAGCCGCGGGAACGGGAATTTTGCGCCTTGCCGCCTGCGACAATGGGTTTTCGCGATGTCCGAGCTTTTCGGCAACTTGCAACCTCTCTATAACCCGATCGGTTTTGGCGTGTCGGATTTCATCCTGCTGGCCTGGGCGGTACTGCTGGTGCTGCTTCTGGCGGTAGGGCTGCGGTTCCAACCGCAGCTTCGCGAGTTTGCCGCGCGCACGCGCTGGTGCATGTTGGCGATGGGCACGCTGCCGGTGGTTCTCAGGCTGGCGATGCTGGGGCAGGCGCCGGTGCCCACGCCGCATACGCCGGACGATTTCGCCTACCTTCTGCTGGGCGACACGCTGGCGCACTTTCGGCTGGCAAACCCGCCGCACCCGATGCATCGCTTCTTCGAAACCAATTTCGTGCTGCAGGAACCGGCCTACAGCTCGATTTACCCGCTGGGGCAAGGGATGGCGTTAGCTTTCGGCCAGATCGTTTTCCATCAGCCTTGGGTTGGCGTGCTTCTAGCGGCCGGATTGTTCTCCGCCCTGTGCTACTGGATGCTGCGGGGCTGGACGAGCCCCGGCTGGGCGCTGCTGGGCGGCCTCTTGACGGTGGCCGTGTTCGGCCCGCTCGGGTATTGGATGAACACGTACTGGGGCGGCTCGGTGGCCGCTGCCGGAGGATGCCTGATCTTTGGCGCGTTACCCCGGCTCAAGCTGTGCGCCCGCCGCCGCGACGCCGCGCTGCTGGGACTCGGCTTCGGCATCGAATGGCTCACCCGGCCGTTCGAATCGTTGCTCCTGGCCGCTTCGGTGGCGCTCTATCTCGTGGCGCAGGCACTTCTGCCTGCAGGGTGGCGCAGGCTTCAGCCTGCGGAGCAACGCCGCGGGCAGGCGAAAGCGCCTGCCCCACGGGCACGGCACATCGCCGGTATTGCCTTGCTGGCCGCGCTTCCGGCGCTGGGGCTTTCCCTGCTGCAAAACCGGCAAGTGACGGGCAGTTGGACCACCCTGCCGTACCAGTTGAGCCAGCGGCAATACGGTATCCCGGCCACGTTCAGCTTTCAGGCCGTGCCCATTCCGAGCCGCCCGCTGACCCAGGAACAGAAGGTCGACTACGAGATGCAGTCGGAGGTGCATGGGCGCGAACCCGATTCGTGGGCGGCATTTGCCCGCCGATTGGGGACACGTGTGCGATTTTTGCGTTTCTTCTTTCCCGTGCCGCTGCTGCTGGTCCTGCCGCTGTTTCTCTTTTGCCTGAGCCGGCTTCGGAACGTGTGGCTATCGATCGTGCTGGCGATCCTCGGCCTGGGCACCAACTTTTATCCTTACTTCTACCCGCACTATGTGGCCGGGGCTGCGTGTTTGTTCGTGCTTGCCGGCCTGATCGCGCTCGAACGGCTGCACCGATGGAGCGAGCCAATGGCCCGGCTGGTTTTGTTGCTGTGCGGGGCGCAGTTTCTCTTCTGGTATGGACTGCACCTCGCGGCCGGGTGGGGGCCGGCGCTGGCTCTCACCGATCATTACGAGAGCTGGGATTTCGTCAATCATGGAGATCCCGAGGGCCGGGCCGCGATCGAGCGAACCCTCGCCGAGACGCCTGGCAGGCAACTGGTGTTCGTGCGCTACTGGCCGCTGCATCGCCTCGATCAGTGGGTGTTCAACGCCGCCGATATCGACGCTTCGCGCGTGGTTCGGGCGCTCGACCTGGGGCCGGAGGAAGATCGGAAGCTGCAGCAATATTATCCCGGCCGCACCGCATGGCTGTTGGAGCCGGATGCGGACCCGGTGCGCCTGACCCGCTACCAACCACCGCCGGAGGCGCCAGCGCCGCAACCCGGAGCCCCGCCGTTTCCCAAGGGTAAGTCGCCGTTTGAGGAGGTGCCGCGGCAGCAGCGCCGATCTGGTGGAAACTGTTCACCTAACTCCGACACTGTTCACTCAGCTCCTCCGGGGAAGAAAAGCCGAGGTGACTCTCGGCTCTGCAGGCTCGACAGCCGGCTTGACAGCCAGCGCCGCGACGTAAGTGAACAATCTACCGGATCGTCCGCTCTATCAGTGGGTACGTCGCCCGCTCGATGGAGGAATCGCTGGGGAGCATGTCCTCTGGCGGCGCCGCGTGGCCGAGCCGGCCGCGAACATCGCCAGGCCAAACAGAACGCCACCCACAGGCTTTAGCCTGTGAGAAAGACACAAGGGACAACCCATTAGCCTTCATTGTGTCAGTGGTAGCACAGGCTTTAGCCTGTGAAAACGCATTCGCTTTCATTGGAGATGTACCGGCTGCGTAAGAGCGCCGTTGCCGGCGGAATCCCAAACCGCGAAGCGTACCCACTTTTTCCCGGCGGGATTGAAGGGTACGTGGAAGCGATGGCTGGAGAGCGGCGCCATGCCAACCAGGGAAATCGGCTCGGAATGGGTGCTGGCGCCGTCACCCCAAACCAGTTCGGCGAATTCGGGCGGGAAAGTCCATTCCACCTCCGCGTCGTAATACGACTGCGGGCCGGAGCCCTGGGTGCCCAAACTCATGCTCCAACTGCGGAACAGCACCTCGCCCGAAGTGACGAAGTACCGGCCGGCGCGCATGGCGTCGAGCACCGGCGCCCAACTTTCGTCGAACCGGGGCACCCGGTCGAGCTTGACGTAGTTGACGTACAGTTGCGGGTAGGTTTCGTCTTCGGGGTACTTCATGTAGGTGTCGCCCTCGGCGATCATGAACTTCGGTCCGCTCCAGTTGTTCATGTCGTCGAGCAGCCCCAGACAGCGGGCTTCGCAGATGCGCTTTTCGGAGAGATCTACTGGCAGCGATTGGAAAGACCCGCCCAGGAAATGGTCGTCGTTGAAGAAATCGGTCGTGCGGGTGGCGTCCGGATAGCCGGCGGAGCCCTTGGTGCGGGGATGGGTCTGCCAGACCAGGCCGTGCTCGTCGCGCAGCAGTTGCAACTCGGTTGCAGCGGAAGTGGTGTGGTAGACCTTGCCGAAAGGCTCGATGGTTTCGGCATACGGCTGGGCGGGATCGTCCTTGGGCTTGCGCAGGTGGGTGAAATAGACCGGCTTGGGGAACGTGAACATGTAGTGGCCGCCGAAGTTGGCGTCGGGTTCTTCGCTCGGAATCAGCAGAAAGCCCTTGTCGGAAAAGCGCTGGCAGCCTTCGAAATAGACCTTCTGTTCGTTGAGGCGGATGGCGCCGGTATCGGTGGGATGGGAATCGCTATGGAAATCGGCAAGGATGGCGATCTTGACGCCGAGTGCGCGGAACACGCCGATCCAGGAAGGCTGCTGGTCCATGGTTCCTGCGTCGGTCGCGAGCTCGTTGAGGTGAAAGTGGAAGTGGCTGACCAGCACCTGGAAGCCGGGCACCTCCTTATATATGTCGTCATCGGTATAGCGGAGCACGTTTTCGGCGGTGGCATGGCTGCCGGCGGGGCTGAGGTAGAAATACACCGGCATGTGCTGCCAGGTGCCGGGGGGAGCGTTGTAAAGGGCGAAGTTGTCGATTTCGCTACGCGATTCCGAGACGCGCCGGTTCCAAACCTCGTCGGAAACGCCGAGCGGCTTATAGCCTTCCTCGCGATCGGGCTGGCGAACGCCGAGCGCGAAGGCGGTGTCGCTATCTTTCCGGTAATAGTCGTAGCCCAGATTGGTCTCGATTTCACGGGCCCAGAAAAACTTGTGGGATGGCGGCAGAATGCCCAGCGACCCGCCGCCCGCTTCGAGAATGGCCAGGCGGTTGCGCGCGCGAATGCCCACCGGGTCCTGGTTCACGGCGCCGCCGAAGGAATATTCCTGCCAGGCGCGGGCGGGGTCGCGCCACACCACGCGGGTTTCGGGGCCGAGCGCGAAACCTTTTAATCCGCCGATGTATTTGAAGGCCACCGAGGGCTCGACGGTCTTGGCGATCGCCTCCTGCCGCAGCAGATTGGAGCCGCGATACGCGGTGAACAGCAGGCGGCCCTGGAAGATGCCGAGGTCGACGCCGTCGAAGCCGATTTCGAGGCGCGCCCCTTCGGTCGCCACCTCGCAGGCGGTGGAGTGAAAACCGGCCCAGGCGCGGCGGATTTCGGCGGCCGTGCGCGGCAGGTCCATGCTGCCTCCGGTGCGTCCGGGAACCATCAAGGGCGCATCCCAGAAGGCGTTCCACTTTTCCCGTTCGACCACCTCGGGGGTGAAGGCGATGCCGAGCTCGCGCAAAGGCGCCATTTGCTGTTCGGAGAGGCGGCGCTTGCCGCTGGTGACCTGGAATTCAGGGGTCAGGTTACGCCCCAGTACGATCCATTTTCCCTGGGCGGAGCGCGCCGCGAGCTCGCGCACCACAGGTTGCCCGCCGCTGGCGGCAAAGGTGGCTCGCAGCTCCTCGCCCCGCTCCCCGAGCCAGGCGACTTCCACTCCGCCGCCGGCCGCGCGGGTAGCGTTCAAGCCGGGCTGAGCCTTATAGGCCGTCCAATCGCAAGCCAGTTCCTGCGCGGCCGCCTGGCCGGCAAGTATCGCCGCGGCGACACAAAAACCCGAAAACCGCATGTTCTCCTCTTTTGGGCGCTGGCCCGTTCTATTCTAACCCTCCTGCCCGGCGTTGTTCGCGGTGCGGCACTGCTCCTGCGGCAGCTTCGTGAATCTGCAGCCCCCGCGGCCAGATTTGGGGTTGAGGCCCTGCTCCCGCGACAGGCGATAGCGAGGATCAAACGATGAAAGAAACCCGAACATACCCCTTACGGCCGCCGCGTTCGCTCAAAGAGGCGGTTGAGCGCTTAAGCCGGGAGGACCGAACCAGTGTCAACCAGTTCGTGGCCACGGCGGTGGCGGAGAAGGTCTCGGCGCTCCAGACGGCCAGATTTTTCATGGATCGGCAGGCGCGGGCGGATTTCAAGGCTTTCGATAAGATCATGAGACGGAAAGGCGGAACGGCGCCACGGGAAGGCGATGAAATGCCGTCGTAGGCACAAGGCCAAACACTTACGGATCCGCAGGAATCTGTAGACTTCGCGTCGGGGATTCTTGGCCAGCTTCGTGTCGATGCGGTTGAAGTGATGCGGTTGAAGTAATGCCCGCCGGGCGCGCCTACCCGACGCGCTACCATAACCTCGGTGGGGGACTCGATGGAGCAATTTGCGCTCGAATTCGACCTGGCGCCCGAGCGGCGCATCTTCTCAGTGAGCGAACTGAACGGGGCGATTCGCGCGCTGCTGGACGCGGAGTTTCCGGACATCTGGGTGTCGGGCGAAATCTCGGGGCTTAAGCTGGCCACCAGCGGGCACTACTATTTCACGCTCAAGGAGAGAGACGCGCAGGTGCCGTGCGTGGCCTACCGCTCGGCGCACCGCTACTGGAAGTTCAAACCCCAGGACGGGCTGGCGGTATTGGCGCGCGGGCGCGTCGACGTTTACGAAACGCGTGGCTATTATCAACTGGTGGTGGAACTGATCGAGCCGCGGGGTTTGGGCGCGCTCCAATTGGCGTTCGAGCAACTCAAAAAGAAGCTGGCGGCGGAAGGGCTGTTCCGGGCCGAGCGCAAACGGCCGCTGCCACGCTTCCCGCGCCGGATCGGAATCGTGACTTCGCCCAAGGGCGCGGCCATTGCGGACATGATCCAAATTCTGTCGCGGCGCTTTCCGGGCGTGCACGTGCGCCTCTATCCCTCGCGGGTGCAGGGCGAGGGCGTCGTGGAGGAAGTTTGCCGGGGCATCGAATACTTCAGTCGCTCGCGCTGGGCGGAAGTCATCATCGTGGGGCGCGGCGGCGGTTCGCTGGAGGATTTGTGGACGTTCAACGAAGAAGCCGTGGCTCGGGCGATCGCCGCGTCCGAAGTGCCGGTCGTTTCCGCCGTGGGACACGAGACGGACGTCACCATCGCCGACTTCGTGGCCGACCAGCGCGCCCCCACGCCCTCCGCGGCGGCGGAGATTGTGACGCCGCTCGCGAGTGACCTCGTCGAGCGAGTGGCGGCCGCGCGCTCGAAGTGCGGGCAGGGGATGCGCTACCGGCTGGCCATGCTGGAGAGGCGGCTGCGCCAGCAGGGTGTGGAGCGGGCATTCAGTCTGCTGCAACGGCGGGTGGGCCGCGGGCTGCAGCGGGTGGATGACCAGGAATACCGGATGAGGGAGCGGATTCGAGTAACAGTGGACGGCTGCGAGCGCGTGCGGCGCGGCCTGGAGATGAGGCTGCGGCGCTTCGACGTTCGCCCGCGGCTGGCCGCCGACCGGAGGCGCATGGAAGCGGCGCGGGCCGCGGCAGTGGAGATGATGCGCGTGCGCCTGGTGCGGCGGCGCTCGGCCTTCGAACAGCTCGACGCCAAGCTTTCCCAACTGAGCCCGCTGCGGATTCTGGAGCGTGGCTATGCGATTGTTTCGAACCCCGCCGGGATTCTGAAGGATGCCGCGGCGGCAAAGGCGCGTTCGCGGATTCACGTCCGCCTGGCCAAGGGAGAACTGGATGCCACGGTGGTGAAAGAAGCCGGCGCGAAGTGAGCTGGAAAAACGGCGGAAGCTGCGCTATGATGCTGGTAGCAGGAACCGGGGGCTAGCCCGGTCCCCGTACGACGTTTATCGCCGGCCCTTACGGGCCCAAACGATCAGCGCCGTAAGCCGGCCTGCAATCGACCGGATCTTTACCAGCAAGAGGATCATAAGCTGGATCCTCCTTTCCAGCTTCGTGTGGAAGGCCCGGACTGGGTTCCGGGCTTTCCCGTTTGAAGCTCCAGTTGGCCTCTCACGGAAACCAGCCCACTCCACCATCTGCCGGAAAACTGAAACATGAGGATAGTCGTACCATCTCTATTCCGCTTTTCTCATACATTTTGCCGCGGCGCGCGATGAGCCCGCGTCGCGGCAGGTTATTCTAGTAAAGATGCAGAAGCGATTTCTGGGAACGAGCGATTTGGAGTTGACGCCCATGGGCGTAGGAGCCTGGGCGATGGGAGGCGGCGGGTGGGCATTTGCGTGGGGTCCGCAGGACGACGCCGACTCGATTGCCGCGATTCGCCGCGCTTTGGATCTGGGCATCAATTGGATCGATACCGCGGCGGTGTATGGCCTGGGCCATTCCGAGGAGGTGGTGGCGCGCGCGCTCGCCGGCCGCGCCAGCCGGCCGTACGTCTTCACCAAGTGCGAGCGCATCTGGAATGAAAAAGGCGAGATTTCCGGTTGCCTGAAGGCCGATTCGATTCGCCGGGAATGCGAAGCCAGCCTGCGGCGGCTCAAGCTCGATGTCATCGACCTGTACCAGGTGCACTGGCCCGATCCGGAGCCGGACATCGAGGAGGCCTGGTCCGCGCTGGCCAAGCTGCGGGAGCAGGGCAAGGTGCGGTGGATCGGCATTTCCAATTTCAACGTGCAGCAGATCGAGCGATGCCGCGCCATCGCGCCGGTCGCTTCCCTGCAGCCGCCATACTCGGCGGTATCGCCGGAGGTGGGAGCGGAGATTCTGCCGTACTGCCTGGCCAACCGGATCGGGGTGATCGCGTACGCGCCGATGAAGTCCGGCCTGCTGACCGGCAAGATGACAAAGGAACGGGTGGCGGCCTTTCCGGCCGACGATTTCCGGCGTCGCGCGCTGGCCTTTCAGGAGCCCCATCTTACCCGCAACCTGGAGTTGGCCGAACTGCTGAAACGGATCGGCGCGGGGCACGGGCGCTCGGCGGGCGAAGTGGCGATTGCCTGGACGCTCTCGAACCCCGCCGTGACCGCGGCCATCGTGGGTATGCGCTCCGCCGCCCAGGTGGATGGAGTGATCGGCGCCATGGAGTTTCGCCTGAGCGATGCCGAGATGGCGGAAATCGAGGCGTTCCGCGCAAAGTGACGGCTATTTGGCCAGCCACGGCTCGAAGCCCAAGTCGGCGTCCTGAATCTCCGCCTTCGCGCTGAAGTTCTTCACCCTCGCAAACGCCATTCGTTCAGCCACGTACGGGAAACCGGACTCAGACTGAGGTCTAAACTTTCGCGCCTCCTGCGCCGATAAGAACCCTGTTGGCCGCAGCCGTGTGGTTAACGCCCCAGGGCTGGCGTCCTGGCAGACGCGAAAGGAACTTATGAATCGCTTCACGGTCCGTGGCAGGTTGGCGATCGGTCTGGCGGCTATGGTGTTGTCTGTGCTGGTGCTTGGTTTTAGCTCTCTGCAGGCCATAGCCACCCTGGGAAACTCCCTGGACGCGGCCGTAAACGGCACGGCCAAGAAGGCGGACCTGCTGGCCGCGACGGAGGCGGCATTCCAGGATCTGAAAGACCAGTCCGTGCGCGAACAAATGGCGTATACCATTGCGGAGATGGAGCGCCGCTCGGGGGCCAAGAGCCCGGCGCACGGCGGCGACAGCATGGGTTGTTCGGCCTGCCATGCGCCTGCGGCCGTTGACGATAGCATTCGAAAGTCGGAAACAGCCGGAGAAACCGTCAGGCAGCTTACCGGCGAGTTGCGCCGCATGGTTTCCGATGAAACGGTCGGGAAAGCGCTTGAGGTTATCGACAGAGGGGCGTCGAGTTGGACGATTAACGACAAGGAGTACCTGGCATTGGCCAGCGCCAATCGGTTCGATGAGGCCCACACGATTCTGCGGGACAAGATGTTGCCGATCCTGGAAGAGGTGGGGAATTCGACCAGAATTGTGGCCCAGCGGGAGCGGGAGGCTCTGGCCGTTTCCGATCGGCAGGCGCGGGCCAACATTTTTTGGAGCCGCTGGATCGCATTCGGTCTCATCGGGTTGAACCTGGTCGTGGCAGGCGCAGTGCTGTGGGTTGTCTACAGGATCACCGACACGCTCCGCCACGCCGTGGTGGAGGTGACCGAAGGCGTGGTGCAGATCGTGGCCGCCGCCGGCCAGGTAAGTTCCGCCAGCCAGTCGCTGGCGCAGGGCGCATGCCAGCAGGCTGCTTCGCTTCAGGAAACCTCCGCCTCCAGCACCGAAATCGATGCGATGACCCGCAAGAACAGCGAGAACCTGCGCGCGGCTGCCGAGTTGGTGACGCAGTCGCAGCACCGGTTTGTCGAGACCAACCGGTCGCTGGACGAGATGGTTGTTGCCATGGGCGAGATCAGCCTGCAGAGCAGCCGGATATCCAGGATTATCAAGGTCATCGAAGAGATCGCTTTCCAGACGAATCTCCTCGCCCTGAACGCGGCGGTGGAGGCCGCGCGGGCCGGCGAAGCGGGCTCGGGGTTTGCGGTTGTGGCCGACGAGGTCCGCAGCCTGGCGCACCGTTGCGCCCAGGCGGCCAAGGACACCACGGCGTTGATTGAGGAATCGATCGCCAAGTCCAATGGCGGAAAGACGAAGGTGGACCAGGTGGCGGCGGCTGTCCGCAGCATTACCGAGGATTCGGCCAAGGTACGAACGTTGGTGGAAGAGGTGCACGTGGGCAGCCTGGAGCAAACCACCGGGATCGCGCAAATAGCGAAAGCCATTACCCAGATTGACCAGGTCACACAGTCCGCGGCCGCGCAGGCCGAGAACGGCGCGGCCGCATCCGACGTACTGCGCAGCGAGGCCGACGCGATCAACCATGCGGCGCTCCGGCTGCGCTCCCTGGTCACCGGCGATTGCGATACCGGCACACCGGAACGGATCCAGCATGCGCAAGCTGCGGAAGGAACGGCCGTGCGCCGGCCGCTAAAGCATCATGACGACGAGTGGGCGGCGAATACCACGGCGTGCCCGCCTGGCTCGAAGACGCCGATTTCACGCATGCCGTAGAACGTCGTTCGTTCGGGCAGGGCGATGGGGTAGCCATCGAGACGCGTCAGGACGTTGGCGAAGTCCTCGACTTCGACAAACAGGCCGACATTGCCGGACCCGGATTTCGGCACAAACTGGGGCGCGTCCTTGCGCACGCTTTCGATGGTCTGCAGCATCACCTCCGCGCCGTCCCGGACAAGGATGACGAATCCGAGACGATCGCCTTCCGGCACGTCTACGGTTTTCACAAACCCCATCCGGTCGATCCAGAAGGGGAGGGATTTCTCGATCTCTTCAACCATGAGAACCGGTGTAATCTTCATGCTTCGATATTAGCCATGGCGGCGATCCGGGGGATTGGAAAAAACGGCCATCGGAGTCAGGCCGGTGAATTTGTGGAAATCGCGGATGAGATGGGCCTGGTCGAAGTATCCGGCTTCGAGGGCAATGTCGGACCAGTTCGGCCGCTTGGCGGCGCGGGCGATGCGGCAGGCGTGCCGAAAGCGCAACACGCGGCTCAGCCGCTTGGGGGTGAGTCCGCTCTCTTCCAGGCAGCGGCGCCGGAACTGGCGCGGGCTCAAATTGGCCTGGCATGCCGCGCTTTCCATATTGGCGCTTCCATTGGAAGCGGTGAGGGCTTCAATGGCCTGCTGGACGGGATTGGGCGCAGCGGCGGGCCGGGGAAAGTTGCCGAGCAGGATACGCATGGCATCCTGGATCGATTTCGCATCGTCCAACCGGCGCTCCAATTCGCAGGCACGACGCGGCCACAGGTCTTCGAGCGGCGCTGAGCCATCGGTCAATTCCGCCGGCGGCACGCCCAGGAAAACCCGCGCCACGCCCGGCCGAAAACGAATCCCGGCCAGGCAAGCGGCTTCCGGAAAATCGAAGCGCTGCTCCGCCGTCATGGCGCCGATGGCTCGCAGGCCGTGGCGGCGATCGTAAACGATATCGAGACAGCCATCCGGTGGAACGCGATGTCCGGTTACAGCCGTCGCGCTCTCCAGGAACCAGGCGCACTCCACCCAACGGGCGAGCGCAGCGGTTGGCGGCTGTTCGCGATAAACTGGCATCCCTGGGAAAAGCTTACCACCGCTGCGGCCCGTAGCCGGTTCGGGGAGCATGTCTGCCAATGCCGCCAGGGCGTGCTGGCGCGCGACACCGTGATCGACGATGGGGAGCGGTTAGTCTCTCCTGACGCCACGGAAGCACAATATCGACAAGATCAAGCAAGCGAAAGCGGTGACAAGCGTGTTTCCAGTTTTTGATCCCGGAGAAAGACACGGAGAGCCGTTGCCACCGCCCCGTAAGTTCGCGCTTTGTCCCGACGCTGTGTCACGGCTCCAAAGGCGAGTCGAGAAAAGCCTCGACACGGCACGCCAGAGTGCGTGCGCTACGGCCGCGATCCGCCTGTGAGAAATATGGAGCTACTTACCCGCAAGTTGGTGAAAGAGGGCGGCGTCGGCCTTAGCTTCGGCGGCGTGGCCTTGTTGGGCGGCCAGCCGGGCGCGCAGATCGAGCAGGGTAGGGAAGTAGAAGGCCGCGAACGGCGACAGGCCGTTGAGCGGCGGGACGGGCGTACGTGCTAACAGGGAGGCGGCTTCGGCGGTGCGTCCGGTTTCGAGGTCGCACTCGGCCAGCAGCACGGACAGGCCTTCATCGCTCGCGCCCTCGCCATCGGTATACATACGCTCGAGGACTTCGCCCGCGCCGGCGAAGTCGTGAGCCAGCAGCAAAGCGTGCGCCAGCGCGTAATCGCGGATTTCCGCTTCCGGGGCGAGGGGAGCCAATTTGAGGGCGCGGGCTTTCCATTCGGCGGCGGGCATGGGCGGCTGCGCCAGGAAACCGGCGATAGCGGCGGCCACGACGGTCGAGCGGTCGGCGGTTTCGCGTGCCTTTCGCGCCATTTCTTCGGCGCGCGAGCGGTCGCCCGCGATGAGGCTCCAGACCGCCAGACGCACGTAGGCTCGCGCGGCCAGGGAACGTTGCGGCCCGGCTTCCGCTTTTTGGGCCAGGGCTTCGAGGCGGGCGAAAGCGGGCTTGGGCTGGCCCGCGGTCCACTGCCATTCGGCATCGAAGAAGTCGGCGGCGGGGTCGTGCGCCGCCGCGCGGGCGTTGCGATATTGTCTGGCGAGCGTGTTAGCTCCAGCCGGATCGCCGGCCAGCAGGCGCGCGAATGCGGCCTTGTAATAGTCGCCGGCGCCGAGAAAGCCCGGGTTCTTCCGGACGGCTTCGAGATACAGGCCGGCAGCCTGCTGGTAGCGTCCGTTAATCAGGTTGACGTCCCCCAGCGAATCGATAGGGTTGGGGTCTGCCGGCTGCAACTGCCGGTACTTTTCGAGCGCGCCGCTGGCGGCTTCCACGTCGCCGGAGTAGGCTAGGGCGTAGGCTTGTTGGTTGAGCAGACTGGTATCGTCCGGCTCCACTTCGAGGGCATGGCGGAAGGCCTGCGCGGCGGGGCGAAAATCATGCCGGCTGAGTGCCATTTCGCCCACCGAACGCCATAGATCGGGATCGTGCGAGGTGAGGTGGGCAAGCGCCGTCAGGGCTTCATAGCGCCCGGCGGCATCGCCGCGCAAAGTGGCGACCTCCACCGCGATCCGACTGCGCTCCAGCGCCGGGAGGGCCGGCCTCAGATTGAGGGCCTTTTCGAGCGTAGGCATAGCTCGATCCGTGCCGCGCTGGGTTTCGGCGAGGAGCCGATAGGCAGGCGCAAAATCGGGGTCGGCGGCGACGGCGCGCTCGGCGGCTGCGGCCATTTGCGCGCTGTCCGGCGCTTCCAGAGCCTCGCTGTAGGCTTCGAGCGCGGCGGGACTGTGCGTGCCGAAAACTTCCGGATGCGGCGTGATCTGACGGGCCAGTTCCGCGGCGGCCGTCAACACATCCGTACCGGAAGCGGAAGCTCGCAGGCACGCGATATCGCGGCCGGTTCGCACGCCGCGCAAAAAAAGCCGGGCATGCAGCCGCCCGCCCGCGGTCCAATACGACCCGTAGGCCACGCGGGTGGCGCCGACTGCCGCGGCCGCCGCCGTTTCGGTGGAGACGCCGGGAGCCGATACCGGGCGCACACCCAAACCGCGCTCCACCGCACCCAACCGTGCGGGCGGGATGGCATAGATTCCAGGCGCGCTGCGCAGTTGTTCGCTGAGGACCTGGGTGAAGGCGCGGCCGATCCAATCCTGGGCGGGGTCGGCCCCCAGGTTCTCGAAGCGAACAATGGCGAGACGGGTCCATGGCGGCGAGCCGGAGTGCCGTGAACACGCGGTGGCCAGCAGGCCGACAGCAACCACGACCAAGGTCCCAAAGACAGGCCGGGGGGCCCGTCCCACCTGGCTACAGAACACGCGGCTCCAGGGTCAGCAGTTCCTTGAATTCGGGCAAGTCGAGGAGGGCGGCGAAATCCGGTTCCTTGTCCAGCGTCTTCTTGTCCTTGTAGCCCTCTTCCAGGGCTTTGCGCAGATACTGGAGGGCCAGTTCGTTACGGCCTTGCTTGGCGTACAACCTGGCGATATGGAAATGGTAGGAAGCTCGCTCGGCGACGCTGCGCTCTTCCAGTATCTGGCCGAAACTGCCGTGATGCTCCAGCACCTCCGGATCGAGCTTGACGGCAATCTGGTAATTCTCCATACCCTTGGCAAAGTTCTTGCGCGCGAACCAGGCGGTGCCCAGGTTCATGTAATAGGATGCGGCGCGGGCCGAGTTGGCATCCTGTTTCAAAGCCTTCTCGTACCAGGAGATGGCGCGGCGGTAGCTCTTGCGGGCATAGTAGACCGCGCCCATGTTGTTCATCGCCTCGGAGTAGTCGGGTTTGATCTTGAGGGCCTGTTGATAGGCCTTGCGCGCGCTTTCCAGGTCGTTCATTTGGTGGTAGGCGATGCCGATCTTGTTGCGAACGACAGGATCGGTGGATGGCGCCAGACCATAGGCGTCAATTGCCGCGCGATAATCCCTTCGGGCCATGAAAATATCGCCCCGAAGCTCAGGCGACAAAGACGGGGAAGTGGCGGCGGATGCTGCCGTGGCCTTATCCAGCATGGCATTGCCGGATTGAGCGGCCGCGGTTGCGGAGATGAAACCTGCCACCAGTGCCAGGGCAAAGTAACGTGCAACCATGCGGGCCTCCTACAGTGCTACCGAATCACCCTGTGATTATTTAAGCACATCCAGCAGCCGCCGTAATAGCCCCTTCGTCCGCGGCGGCGTTTTCTTCGGATTCTGGTTCTGCGGCGAGGTGTTGGCGGTTTGGGTAGCGGCATCGGGCGGGGTCTGGCGCGCGGCCCGGCGGGCTACTTCGCCGGCGCCGATCTGGCTGGCGCCGGAAGGGGCGCCGGATTCACCCGCCCGCGCCGGCGCCTCCGAATCCCACCCCGCCACGTTAGTCACGCCGGTGCGGCCGCCATGCAGCGGGCAACTCCCCACCGGTTCGGTTCCGGCAATGTAGACTTCGGTTTGCGTCTTGGGGCAACTGGGCGTGGCGGGCATGCCGGAAGCCGGGTCGATTTCGAGGGTGACGATTCCATTGGGAACCCGGAATTCTTCGGCGTCGCGGTACTCGCGATAGCTGAGCGCGCGCCGCATGAATTCCGCCCAGATGGGCGCGGCCGAGTGGACGCCCTGCATTTCCAGGTCGCGATTGTCGTCGAAACCGACCCACACCACGCACAGCAACTGGGACGTATAGCCGGCGAACCAGCCGTCGCGTGAAGTACCGGTCTTGCCCGCCGCCGGAACCAGGAATCCGTAGCGGCCGCCAACTCCGGCGGCGGTCCCGCTGCGCAGTACTTCCTCCATCAGATTGGTCATCAGGTAGGCTACCCGCGGATCGAGCGCCGCCCGCTTCTCCGCGGTTCCCTTAAACAGCACGTGCCCGTCCTGGGAGCGCACCAGGGTGAGAAAATTCGGTTTCACGAACACCCCCTGGTTGGCGAAGAGGGTGTAGGCGCCGACCGCTTCGAGCGGCGTGATTTCGTATGCGCCCAGCGCTACGGCGGGGGTGGGCTGGATGTGGTAATTCATGCCGGCGCGATTGGCCATTTCGACCACCGCCTGGTAGCCCACCGTTTCGGCCACTTTCACCGTGGCCACATTGAGCGAGTGGGCCAGCGCCGTGCGCAGCGTAACGTGGCCCATGAATTCGTGGGCGAAATTGGACGGTTCGTACGCCTTATTGTCAAACCAGAAGGTGGTGGGCTCGTCGTCCACCATGCTGCTGGCCGTCAGCACCTGGGCGCCGCCGTCCAGCGCCGTATCCATGGCGGCGGCGTAGACGAAGGGTTTGAAAATGGAGCCGGGCTGGCGCTTGGCGAGCGCATGATTGAGCTGGCTGGCGCCGTAGCTGCGGCCGCCCACCAGGGCGCGCACTTCGCCCGTATGCGGGTCGATCGCCACCAGCGCCACCTGCGGCTCGGGCACGGTCTGGCCCTTGAAGCGGCGCTGCTTGCGGATCTGCTCATCCACGTTCTGCATACCCATGCGGATGGCCTCGCCGGCCTCCCGCTGCAGCCGCATATCGAGCGTCGTATAAATACGATAGGCGTTGGCCTGCAGATCGGTGTCCTGAAACTTGGATTGCAGGGTATCGCTCACCATGTCGACGAAGTAAGGCGCCTCGATCGACTGAGCGGCGGCCTTGGGCACGTTGATGGGCGCTTCGGCGGCCTTGGCGTAATCGCGGTCGGCGATGTAGCCGTTCTGGCGCATCAGGCTCAAAACCACGTTGCGCCGCTCGCGCACCCGGTCGGGGTGATGGTAGGGGTCGTAGGCGGCCGGCCACTGGATCATACCGGCCAGCTCAGCCGCGTCGGAAACGTCGATCTGGCTGAGATCCTTGCCCAGATAAGCCTCCGCCGCCTCGCCAAAGCCGTGAATGCGGAACGAGCCGCGGGAACCCAGGTAGACGTCGTTGGCGTAGTCCTCGAAGATTTCTTCCTTGGACATGCGCTGCTCGATCTGGATGGTGATCATCACCTGCGCCAGCTTGCGCGTCCATCGTTTCTGCGGGTCCAGCCAGAACATCTTCGCCAACTGCATGCTGAGGGTGGAAGCGCCCTGGTCCTTCCGGCCTTCGCGCACATCCACGTAGACGGCTTTCATGATGCGCACCGGGTCGAAACCCGAGTGTTGGAAGAAGCGCTTATCTTCCGCCGAGGTCACCGCTTCCACCAGCACCTTGGGGATGTCGGCGAACCGGACGGTGCGCCGTTTCTCGCGGTTGGGGCCGGAGAAATTGGTAATCAGTTGGGGTTCCAACTGGTACTCGTTGCGCGCCGTGTTGTCCTGCAGCGAGACGATGGCGGAGATCTTGCCGCCGGAAAAGCGGATCAGGCCGGCTTCCTGGTCGAAATAGGAGTCCGGTCCCGGGTAGACTTCGATGGCGGCGGGGTAGATCTGGTAATAGCCGGTTGGGTTGCTGCGGGATTCGGTATAGCCGCTGCGGCGGAGGTCGGCGGCGACAGCCTCGGGGGTCGAGGTGTCGCCCACCGCGACGGCTTCCGGCGCGGCAAAAATCTTGGCCGTGTTGGCGATCGGGCCTTCGCCCAGTTTCTTATCGATCAGTGGGGCATATACAAGGTAGAAGTAGGTGAAGACGCCGAAGCCGAGGATCGTAAAAACGGCGCCCGCGATGAGCAGGGTACGGCCGAGCGGGCCCAAAATGAACCGGGTCAGACCGGAACCGGTCGGGATCCGGACTTTCATTCCTTTCTTCGCCACCATCTTTGATTTTCGCATGCCGCGTGGCCGCCTGGGGTCGAAGCTGTCAGCCATCGGTGGTCCGCCGTCATCCAAACCGGAGCGGCTCGCTGAAAGCTCGCCGCTTGTATTCGATTCGCCACCAAGCGTGGCGCAGCGTCACGGCTTGGTGGAGGAATCCTTACCCGAGCCGCACAATTCCTGCCAGAAATCGCCGGAATTGGGCGTCCATTCCGGCTGTTCCCGGCCCGAAATCTGCAACTCTTCGGCGCGCAGCGTACCGTGGCCGTAGACGCAAATATATTCGATACGGGGCCGGCCGAATTGCAGCATTTGCCCCCACGAGCCGGTTTCCACCGGCATGCGCAAACGCCGCAGGCAGGTGCGGCAGCGGTAGCGCTGGTCCCAAACGATGAGGTAACCCACTCCGACCGCCAGCAGGAACCATGCCATTAGCCCCAGGTTGCACAGTAGCCGGTCGGCGCCGTTCGAGAGCGGAGCCAGCAGTTTGGCTTCTTCCGCGGGCGTGGCGACGGCCCCGGGTACCAGCCAGATAACGTCCCGTTGGTTAGTGGCTTCCGCCCCGGGTAGAGGCGGCGCCGGACGGGCGGCGTGGATTTTCGGAGCGGCTACGGGGACCATGCCGTGGGGCAGATACAGATCCAGCAAGATGAGGAGCCCGTATAGCGCCACCGACGCCACAGCGATTTTGGCTGCGAAGAACGACCAATAACGCATGTTTGTTAGACTCTTCTCACCCTAATAAGTTTCTAGACCCCACTCCAAGTGCACGCAAGTTGCCAATCGATGCCAGCCGGTTGTCAGCGTTTGGCGCGAGCGTTGGGATTCCATCCTTGGGTGGAAACATTGTTTTGAAGGCGTTTGGGTTTCGCGTTTGTGCATCTTTGTGCAGATTTTGGGGCGGGTGCCCGCGCAGACCAAGCGGGTGCGACCGGCATGCATCATAGCCGCAGCCAAGAGCGCCGGCGACGGGATCGCCGCCGCTACGGAGGAAGATCGCGCCAGCGCTCGACACCATGGCTGCCGAGTTTCCGGGATCTCGGCGCGGAACGTCGGCTCGAAAGCCGACGCTGCAGGCCAGTGGCCCGCGCGACGATGGATTGGTAGCGGTATATACTGTTTTGTTTCATTTGTTTGCAGACAGAAATGGCTTCGTTCCGTAAGGGCGGTTTGGGTTGGCGTTTGTGCATGTTTGTGCATGCCGACGGATTGCCGATCCCCGGCGCGCGGCGGCGTGGGAGCCCCGACGATGCAGTGTATAGCACGCAATGCGGATGGCCCCGAAACTACAGCGGGCTAACCGAATGAGGCGACACGGGTTCCGTGTTCGGGAAGTCCTGTGACCCCGGCGTCGCGCGCCCGATAGTTCGGGGACATTTGACGCTCGGCGCGGCGGCGGGTACATTAGAAGGGTAGCTCTTCTTTCCGGCAGCAAGTCCCCATCGTCTAGCCCGGCCTAGGACATCGCCCTTTCACGGCGGTAACGGGGGTTCGAATCCCCCTGGGGACGCCATTTTCCCGGGCTTGCAAAGCCTGACCTGCCTGCCCGGTACTGGTAGCTCTTCTGATTCTGTCCCTAGCCACGTCGGCGCGGCGCCGGGGCGATTGCGGCCAGGACAGGCCGAAGGCCTATTCCACGTCGGCCTGCCGCGCGTGACCGCGGGCGCCGCCGTAACTTACAATGGCTTCAATGCCCGATTTTTCCCAACCGTTTTACCGGATTCAGAAACTGCCGCCCTACGTGTTCGCCGTCATCAACGAGATGCGGGCCAAGGCGCGGGCCGCCCAGATCGACGTCATCGACCTGGGGATGGGCAACCCGGACGGCGCTACCCCCAAAGTCGTGGTCAACAAGCTCATTGAGGCCGCGCGCAATCCGCGCAATCACCGTTATTCGCAATCGCGGGGCATTCCGCGGCTGCGGGAAGAGATCGTGCTGCGGTATCAAACCAAGTACGGGGTGGCGCTAGACGCCGAGAAGGAAGCCATCGTCACCATCGGCGCCAAGGACGCACTGGCCCACCTGCTGTTTGCCACCATCGGGCCGGGCGATGCGGTGGTGTCTCCCAATCCCGCCTACCCTATTCACCAATACGGCGTGCTGATGGCCGAAGGGCAGGCCTACGTGCTGCCCATGCCCGACGCGAACACCTTTCTCAACGCGCTCGAGACCGTGTACCGCACCGCGCTGCAGAAGCCCAAGCTGATCCTCATCAGCTTCCCCCACAACCCGACCACGGTATGCGTGGAGCTGGACTTTTTGCAAGAGATCGTGCGCCTGGCGCGCCATCACGGCACCATGGTGGTCCACGATTTCGCGTACGCCGACCTGGGGTTCGACGGTTACCAGCCGCCCAGCATCTTGCAGGTTGAGGGGGCCAAGGATGTGGCTGTAGAGATTTTCTCCATGTCCAAGAGCTACAACATGGCTGGCTGGCGGGTGGGGTTCTGCCTGGGCAATCCGCGCATGATTGCGGCTCTGGCGCGGATTAAGAGTTACCTCGACTACGGCGTATTCCAACCCATTCAGATCGCTTCCATCATCGCCCTGCGCGAGTGCGAAGAAGATACCCAGAAGATTCGGTCGACGTATCAGAAGCGTCGCGACGTGTTGGTGAAAGGGCTGACCCAGGCCGGTTGGCCGGTGGAAAAGCCGCGCGGTTCCATGTTCCTCTGGGCGCCCATTCCCGAACGCTTTCGCGCCATGGGCTCGCTGGAATTTTCCAAGCTGGTTCTGGAAAAGGCGCAAGTGGCGGTTTCTCCGGGTATCGGTTTCGGCCCGTTGGGGGAAGGCTACGTCCGGTTCGCCCTGGTGGAGAACGAACAGCGCATCCGGCAGGCCACGCGGTCGATCGGGCAATTTCTCGCTAAAGCTCAGGAAAAATTCGTTTCCAATCGTCCTCCATTACGAATGACTTAGTACGCCCTTTCGGAAGTTCAGGAAGGTATTTTCTGTGAAGTGGGGCAGCGCCGTGCGCTGCGGCGGACCCTCTGTCCGTCTCCGGCAAGCGGCCTGAGAGGCAGCCGCAGGCCGAGGGCCTGCCCCACACTTATGCAACTGGAATACTTAGTACTGCTTAGGGTACTCACCGTGTGTTTTCGGGGCGCTGGATAACCGGGACGGGCGTACACTCATTCGTAGAGGCCCTCGAATGTCCGCGTACGCGCATTTCGGTTCGGCATTCCTGCTAGCGTCGGCGGTGTTCGGGCAAGCCTATGCCGGAACCATCGCGGCAGACACCACGGCGTATTTGGGCGCCACCTCGATTCAGTCAATTAGTTGCAATACGTCGCAGTCGAGTACCCAGACTAGTTCCGCCACGGCCACGTCCACCTGCGGCGGCAATCCCTGGCTGCTCAATTCCACGGCAACTGGCAATATTTATTCGGTTGTGGCCGGTATAGGAGAATTATTTCCCAACATCCAAGCCAGCGCCGGTGTTGAGTCGGTCCTGAGCCCCCTCCTCAGCGACACGGGCACCGCATCGGTGGCTGCATCTTACACGGAAAATCTGCTCATCACTGGCGGCGCCGGCTCCGGGAGCTTGATCCTCGACTTTTCGCTGACCGGCCAAGGCGGCGAGAGCGGGCCCTGGACGGGCGGAACGCTGAGCGCGAATATTAGTGGCGGCAGTGCGTCGACCAGCTTCTCTAACCCTTCCTGGACCTGCGGCGGCGACGAAATTTGCAGTTGGGAGTTAGATGGCTACCCGTCGCAATACGTCACGATTCCGTTCACTTTTGGCGTGCCGTTCAGTTTTAGCGAGGAACTCAGCCTGAGCGCCGAGGCAGGAGACAACGGTTCCGCGGGCGTCAGCGCCACGGTGGGGATATCCGCGTTCTCCGTCCTGGATTCCAACGGCAACGTGGTTTCCGATGCTCAGGTGACCGACCCGGTGGATGCGCCGGAGCCGGGTTCGCTGATCTTATGCGCGGGGTTGCTGGGGTTGCTCACGGCCGGCGAGTTTGTGCGCCGGCGAAGGGTTTCACGCCAACGGCGGGAGCCGGAATGACGGCGGCGCGGGCTAATGCGCCGAATACTGCTGCTGTGGCGGGTTGAGCACGATCTCGATGTTTTTCTGCGCTTCCTCGACGTCGAAGGTCTTCCCGTAAGTCTGATAGCCCTTGGCGTTGATCTGAATCAGGATTTCGCCTTGCGGGATCTCGGGCACGTTGGCTTCGCCTTCCTGGTTGGTGCGAATCTCCCAGGTCGTGTTCACGGCGCGGCCGTAGCGCGCTTGCGGATGCTTGGGGTCGGCGTGCCAGCGAACCACCACCTCGGCGCGGTCGATGGGATGCCCACCCCCGGTTTTCACCACAATCCGGAGCTTGACGGTCGGGTCGTCGGCAAAAAGGGCGAGCGTCGCCACCAGTAGTGCCGCCACTTTCCAGATACGCATATTGAAATTATAGCCCCGGTGGTAGAATAAAGGTGTCAGACCTGCCATTGAGGCTCGCCAATTGTGGGGGCGCAACGGATTCGACGGGATCGAATCGTGGTGGGGAGGCGTGCCGGGTTCCGAGCTCCCGTAAAACGATCGGAAACTATAACTGCCAACAACACGCAGTTTGCATACGCTGCCTAATTAATTAGGGAGCCGCTCCAGCCGCTGAGCCCGCGCGGCGGTGAGTGAGCGTCATCTTGCGGGATTGGCCAAAGGCTTCGGTCCGGAGCCGGCGGCTGAAATCCAATCGGACTAGCGTGGCGCCGCGCTCGCCGGTTCTGAAGCGCCGACGCGAAACCTTTGAGCCGGACACGCACGTAGTTCTCTTCACGACGGGCTTTCTCGGACGGGGGTTCAACTCCCCCCGCCTCCACCATAATAAAATCAGTAACTTACAGACTTTCTGCAAAATAATTGATCAAAATTGATCAAACGGCCATGGTGTCGGTGTATGCTGAATGCCCAACGCCGCCATATCGCCCCCTGCAAAAAGCCGATGTGGGATAAGTACACGAAGTGTTCTTGTTCTGTCACCATTCGCGGCACTCTCGCCGGCCGTCAGATCAGCCTCTCCACCGCCAAGTACCTCCCGCCCGATAAAGCCCGCGACCTCGAAGCCGCCCGCGACCTGGCTCTCCTCTGGGCGCGCATCGGCAAACCGGTCCGCCCCGAGGAGTACGCCCGACTCCCGGACCCGGACCCGGACGCGCCGGAGTCGGAACGCCCCACGGTAGAGATGGCCGTTGCCGCGTACATGGCAGACGGCCGCGACCGTGGCAATGCCAGCCGTTATACGCTCTATCGTTTGCCCTATACCCCAATTGCGGCCGGGCAGGGGATTTTGCGATCCGAGATTCAGATCGAGACGGCGGTTTGGCCGTTGCGACTGCCGGCGATCGAGCGGCCGGTGACTTCGTTTGTGCCCGAAGCCTTGAACCGTCCGCCAGAGATTCCAGCCATTCCCTGTGTGACCCCTCGCAAAGGTCAGGGAGGGGTGGCATCTGGTCGGATCCGGGATAGAGGCCGGCGAAGCACTTGGATGCGCATCGGGAC
>Ga0182014_10001680_pt1 | contig 29182 bp, 29 predicted proteins | sample 612S2DmetaG_FD_120489 | JGI IMG/M metagenome (GOLD analysis project Ga0182014, IMG submission 120489) | Permafrost microbial communities from Stordalen Mire, Sweden - 612S2D metaG | ecosystem: Environmental > Terrestrial > Soil > Wetlands > Permafrost | place: Sweden: Stordalen | collected... | reverse complement strand
GAAGCCTCTGGACGAGAAAACTAAGGGACAAAAAGCTGATAATTAACCACGCAGTGGATGATTGTCAGCCGTTAGAGCTACTTGCAAAATTCAAAAAGGAATGCAAGTAGAGTCAGCGTTTGCAGATCATTTTGGCATCTTGTAGCACAATCATTCTCAGGTGCATTTTCTCCAATCGTCCTCCAAATGTGCCGCTAACTCCTTATCCTGGACGACTTTGCAGGGAACTCCTTTGTTATGACGATTTTACAGCGACACCATTCTTGTAACCTCAAGAAAACAACGAGGTTACGTCCAAAGTACGGGTGGGGGTACCATCCAACGCAGCACCAGCTTTGCTGTCGGAACAAACCAAAGTCCCGAAGGGATGCCTGAATAGGCAATGCCGGTCTCTTGGTTATTTTGCAAGAGGCTCGTTATGGGGTTGATAATCTGCGGAGCCTCAGCTCACGTCTCTGCGACTTGAGACTGTAACCCGCTTCTCCACTTCATCCGCCAATGCACTAAACTCAACCCATGGGCTTCCAGGATTTTCTCGGCAATTCGGCCACCGTGACCCGGCTTCGCGAGAGCATCGGCGCGGATCGTTTTCCCCAGTCGCTGATCCTGGCCGGCCCGCGCGGGGCGGGCAAATACACCTTGGCCCTGATGCTCGCCAAAGCCGTCAACTGCCTCCAACCCACCAAGACAGACGGCCTGCCCGATTTCTGTGGCGTCTGCGCGAACTGCGCCCGCATCAGCGACTCAGCCAATCTCGAAGAGCGCGTCGCCGAGGCCGTCGCCGCCCGTGAGGAGATGCGCGACACCGACAAAAAAGAGACCCGCATCCTCATCCAAACCCACCCCGACGTACTCATCATCCCGCCCGATCCGCCGCAGTTGCTCATCAAGGTGGGCCAGATTCGCCAGGCCATTCATGTGGCCTACTACCGTCCGCCGGTCGAGTCGCGCCGCACCTTCACCATCTTCACCTCGTCCGCATTTATGAAGGAAGCGGCCAACTCCCTGCTCAAACTTCTCGAGGAGCCGCCCGCGCACGCCTCGCTGATTCTGCTCACCGAGAATCCGCAGGAGTTGTTGCCCACCATCCGCTCCCGCGCCGTCGTGCATCGCCTCGGCGCAATCCCTGTCTCAGAACTGGAGGCCCTGCTCGCCCGGCGCCGTCCGCTTCTCAAACAGTCCGACCGCGCTCTCACCGCGCGGCTGGCCGAGGGAGCCGTGGGCCGCGCGCTTACCATTGATCTCGACGTGTATCTCGCCAGCCGCCAGGATGCCCTCATCCTGCTCCGCACCGCCTTGCGCGAACCCGGGGTCCCCGCGGACAGGTCTTCGTCCGCGGGGTGGGAGCCCGACTACTCCGCGCTCTTCCACGCCACCGAGAGCTACCGCGCCGGCGCGGATGGCCAGGAGAAGACCCTCAACCTGCTCCGCGCGCTGGGCAGCCTCATCGAAGACCTGCTGCTCATCGTCTCCGGCGCGCCCCAGCTCATTCGCAATCTGGACATTGAAGCCGAGCTCACCCGCCTAGCCCAGGGCCTCAGTGTTGACTGGATCGACAATGCCGCCCACGCCCTCGTCCAGGTCGAGCAGGGCATGCGCCGCAACCTGCTCCGTTCCCTCTCGCTCGACGCCATGGCCGTCAGTCTCGACCCCAACTAGCCAACGCCTTTTCCAACGTTATTCAGGAGGACCGCTCTTTCATGACCATTCAATCCACTCGGCCCCGCACCCAGGCGTATACTCGCAACCAGCCGGCCGCCATCGCTCCCTTCCGCCTGTCGCCCTATGGCCAAGACCAAGGGCAGCAGCCTCCCCAGCGCAACGCCGAGCTCTTCTACCTGCAAAAGCAGATCCAGTCCCAGACGCCCATGGTCATCGTTTTGGAAGATGGCGAACTGATCGAAGGCTGCATCGAGTGGTACGACCGCTACGCCCTCAAAGTCCGCGGCCGCCAGAAAACCCTGGTCTACAAATCCGCCATCAAATATATGTACAAGGTCGGCGACCAGGGGCAGTAATCTTCGAGGGAATAGGGAATAAGGAACAGGGAACAGGGAACAGGGAATAGGGAACAGGGAACAGGGAACAGGGAATAGGGAATAGGAAGCTGGACCATCCAATCAAGTTCCGTGCCCCATCCTTGCGCCTTTTTTCTGGCGCAAGGGTGGGAAACCACAAACCCAAAACAGCCCTTCTCTCCATGACACTGTAACGCTGGCAGACGGATCCCTGTTCCCTGTTCCCTATTCCCTATTCCCTGCTTTTTCCAGCCGGTCGCGGATCGCCGCGCCGATCCCATCTGCTGGCGGCAGCGGGCAAAGAATCACCGTGCAACCCGCGCCGTCCAGCGCCCGCAGCCCCGCGTACAGCTCCCGCGCCATCTCCTCCGGCGCAGACCATCGTCCCCAGGCGACCACCGCCGCCGCCCCGGCTGGCGCAGCCACCTCGGCGGGCAGCATTACGCCCACCTGGTCCTCGGGAAGGTCCAGCACCGCCCCTTCCAGCCGTGCGGCCAACTCGGCTAGCTCACCCCCAGCCTGTTCTGACTCGATAAGCACCAGCCGCGCTCGGGGCGCATAATGACGCAGCCCCATCCCCGGCGAAGGCCGCGACCCACGCGGCTTGATTTCCAGCACTCCACTGTCGCGGTACATCTCCACATCTCCGGCAGTGTATCGAATCTGGACACTTGTCACCGCCCCCGGCCGGTAGATCATCATCGGGCTTTGGCAAGGGTCCAGCACTGTGGACTCGACCCCGTGCTCCGTTGGCCCCGCGTCCAACACAGCATCAATCCGTCCGTCCAGGTCGGCGAGCACATGTTCGGCTGTCGTCGGGCTGATGTGGCCAAAGAGATTGGCGCTGGGCGCGGCCACCGGAACTCCGGCTCGCCGAATCAACTCCAGCGCCACCGGATGCGCCGGCATGCGCACGCCGACCAGCGGCCGTCCCGCCGTCACCACATCCGGCACCGCAGCCGTCCGCGGCAGCAGCAGCGTCAGCGGCCCCGGCCAAAAGGCCGCGATCAGCTTGCGCGCCGCGTCAGGGATTTGCTCGACCAGCCCGTCCAGCATATTTTCGTCGGCCACATGCACAATGATGGGGTCCCACGCCGGCCTTTGCTTGGCCGCAAAGATACGCTCAACCGCCGCCGCATCCAGCGCGTTCGCACCCAATCCATAAACCGTCTCGGTGGGCAGCGCCACGAGGCCGCCAGTGCGCAGAATACCCGCTGCCTGCTCCAACGTATCCTGAGCGCCGGCGGTATCAAGGTGCGCTGGGTCGATGACCAATCGCAGTGTCTTCATCTCTTTCATTGTCGCCTGTTGCGGGCAACTGCCGCTACCTGCCGTATACTCACCGTGATAGCTCCTAGCTTCTAGCCTCTAGCTACTAGCTTGTTCATGACACAGCAGACTTGGTAAACGTCACGCTGTCACACAGGCAAGCACGGCTAAAAGCTAGCAGCTAGAAGCTAGAGGCTGCTTTTACCATGCCCATCGAGACCGAGATCAAATTCCGCGTGGACGACCTGACCGGACTGACCCGGCGGCTTGAGGCTGCCGGCTTTCGCCTGCAAACGCCGCGCACCTTCGAGAGCAATGTTCTCTACGACACGCCCGACCGCGCTATGCGCGCCCGCACTGAGATTCTGCGCATCCGCAGCTACGCCGGACGCTGGACCGTCACCCACAAGCGCCTGCCCGACTCTGGCCCCGGCGAAGACACCCACAAGCATCGCCTGGAGACCGAGACCGAAGTGGCTGATGGCGCGGCGCTGGAGCAAATCTTTCTATCCCTCGGCCTGGTCGCCGCCTTCCGCTATGAGAAATGGCGCGCGGAGTGGAGCGACGGCGAGGGTCATTGCGTGGTGGATGAAACCCCCATCGGCAACTACGCCGAACTGGAAGGCTCCGCCGAATGGATCGACCGAGCCGCCGCCCGCCTGTGTATCGATTCGGCACAGTACATCACCCTCAGCTACGGCCGCCTTTTCGATCTCTGGTGCGACGAGCACCGCGCGGATGCGCAGGACCTGACATTTGAAGCCGTAAAGGCAGCTTTTAGCTGTTAGCTATTAGCTTTTAGCCGATGATCGGGCGGATCAAAGGTCGATTCGCAACTGTTGTGTGCCTCCAATCTATATAGCGCCATATTTCGAGCTAAGAGCTAACAGCAAAAAAAGCTAAAAGCTGTATTTTCCCATCCCTCTACAATTAAATCCTGAAAATCCATTAACGTAGGCTCCCCCATCGCCGATAACTTCAATGAGTTGTAAGAACTCTGCGAGGTGCCCATGAACATAAAGTGCTTAGTGCTTTCTCCCAACCGGTTGCGGCGTGCCGGAACCCGCATGATGCAGTCAGCCGCGCTGGCGCTCTTGGTGACGCTGACCATGCCTGCCGGGGCGGCGGACGCGCGAGCCGTCAAATCACGGGTTCCGCCCGTCTATCCAGTGATTGCTCAGCGCATGAAGATTACCGGCGTGGTCAAGCTCTCGGTCACCGTGAATGCGGAAGGCAATGTGACAGACGTGAAAGGGATCAGCGGGAACCGCTTGCTCTCCGACTCCGCCGAGGAGGCCGTGCGCAAATGGAGATTCGAGCCTGGTGAAGGCGCCTCCACAACGGAAGTGTCTGTCAACTTCGCTCTCTAACAGCCGGAGTTGAGAAGGGCGCGCAGAATAGGGGCGGTTCGCCGTGCGCGAGCATCCTCTTAAGGCTAGACTCGCGCTTCGCTTGAAACACGTACCTTTCCCGGATTCTCGACCGCGCTCATCCGGACAAGATCAGCCTGCCTTGATGCAGGCAGACGGAAGCAATACATGCCATGCCCATCTTAGACCTGACCTCCGATGCTTCGAGCGCATTATCCATCGCGCTCATCGATCCGGATGATCTGCGCCGCGAAGAGGTAGCCGGTGTTCTGAGGGGATTTCATGGAATGTCCGTGCGGAAGTATGCTTCGTTCCCTGACGATCTCTGCGGCCTGCCTGTGATGTTGGAACAGCATTACGACGCTGTCCTGATCGGGCTGGATAGCGCCCCGGAGCGCGCCTTCGATGTGGTCGAGGGCCTCTGCGCGGATCACTCTACCACCTTGATGGTCTATACGGCGCAGAACAACCTGGAGTTGGCCATCCGCTTCATGCGCGCCGGCGCGCGCGAGTACCTCACTCTTCCCCTCCTCCAAGCCGAATTGGCCGATGCCCTGGACCGGGTTTCAACCCATCGCCTGGAGACGCCCCAGAGCAGAAAAATACCCAAAAAGCTGTTCGTCTTCCTGGGCTCCAAGGGCGGCAGCGGTGTCACTACCCTAGCCTCTAATTTTGCCGTTTCGCTGGCCCAGGAGTCAGGTGATAGAACCCTCTTGATTGATCTGGGCCTGCCTCTGGGAGACGCGGCGCTCAACCTCGGAATGACTGTCGAGTACTCCACCGCCAACGCCTTTGAGGATTCCAGCCGGCTGGATTCCAACTTTCTCCGCTCGCTGCTGGCCAAGCACGGCTCGGGATTATCCGTGCTTCCCGCGCCCAGCGAGTTCTCTTCCCACCTGGCCACCAAAGAAGCCATCGACAAACTGCTGGCCATCGCGCGGCAGAGCTTCGCCTATGTGGTCGTTGATGCCGGTTCAAGAGTTGACTTGATGGATACCTCTATCTTTGGAGAATCCGCCATCGTCTATCTGATTACCCAGGTCGGCGTAACGGAACTGCGCAACTCCAATCGCCTTATCACACAATTTTTTGCCGCGCGCGGACGCAAGCTCCAGATCGTGCTCAACCGCTATATGCCTCATGCTCTGCTCTTCGATGAGAAGCAGATTACCAAGGCCCTCACCAGGCCGGCCCTGTGGAAGATTCCCGACGATTATGCCACTGCTCGCCGCATCAACAACAGAGCCACTCCCATCGCGCTGGCAGACACGCCCATCTCAAACGTGATCCGGCAGATGGCCAGAACCGCCTGCGGCATGTCCGCTATTCCGGAGAAGAAAAAAGGCTTCTCTCTCTTCGGAAGAAAAAAAGATCCATTGCCCGGCAATAGGTCATTTTTGGAAGTCGCTGAGCAGGAATAATAAATCAGCCCGATCCGCCGCTACTTCCCAGCCCCGTGGCACTTTTTGTATTTTTTCCCGCTCATCCTATTGATTTTATTTGTATCAGTATTAGCTAGCTATGTACCAGATTACCTCAGAATTCGTTCTGTATACAGAGCTAGAAGAGCTCGCTGTGAGAGCCGAGACGCATCAGAATGAGACGGGGAGGTGTGTCGGCTTTTGCGTAAACCAGAAGCAAATCCGGACGCAGATGACATTCTCGGAAGCCAGCCATCTCGCCGGTGAGAGCATGATCATTGAGTTTTGGTTCGAGATTATGATCGGCTGCCAGCGTGTCCAAAACAGCGGGAAGCAAAGTCTCAAGATCGCCGCGATACCGGGAGCTGGATCGCAGTTTTTTATAATCCCGCTTGAACTGGCGCGTCCAGTTAATCTTCCGCATTCAGTTGATCCATCAATTCTCGAACGCTGGAGGCAGTGCGGAGATTTCCGCGCCTGACCTCTTCCATCGCGGCTCTGGTCACCGCGTTGGGAACCCGCACCTCGAAGGGAAGCGCCTTCTCGGCGGCAATGCGCTTAAGCAGCAGACGCACAACATCAGAAAAGCTCAATCCCATGGCGTCCAGAGTCTTGGCCGCTTTGGTTTTCAGTTTCTGATCCACGCGGACATGAATCATCGCAGTCGCATTGGGTGTGGTGGCGCTCATGGATACATTGTATACCAAATGAGACTTGAGATTCAAAAGGTGAAATCGCTCGTTATTTCCCGGCCCCGTGGCACTTTTTGTATTTTTTCCCGCTGCCGCACGGGCAGGGATCGTTGCGGCCTACTTTTTCGCCCGTCCGCCGCTGCGTAGGCTGGCTTGCGTCTCCCGCGCCGGCCATGCTGGCCGCCTCCAGCTCCCGCTGCTTCTTGCGCTGGAACTCCTTCTCGAGAGAGTCGATGGTCGTTGAGGGCTGTCGTGTGGAAATCCCAATCTCCCGCGGCTCCGCATCCATCGTCAGAGGCCGCGCGCTGCTGGCCACCGGCGGCGCGGAGGGAACTGGCCCCCTCGGTCGCGGCGCGGTGCCTCCCATAGGCTCTCCATCTGGACCCAGAATCTGCATGCGGAACAGGAATCGGACCGTGTCCTCCTGGAACTTCAGCATCATGGCTTCGAACATGTCGAAGGACTCGCGTTTGTATTCCACCAGCGGATCGCGCTGCGCATAGCCGCGCAACCCGATCCCTTCCTTGAGGTGGTCCATGGAGAGCAGATGGTCCTTCCACAGCCCGTCGATCACGCTCAGCATCATCCAGCGCTCGTGGTTGCGCATCTGCGGCGAACTGAGTATCTTCTCCTTGGCCTCGTAATCCTGCTTCAGCTTCTCGAAGATTGAGTTGCCCAGCTCGTGCCGGCCCAACTCGTGCGGATTGACTCCCGTAGCGCCGATATTCAGCGAAGCCAGTTTCAGCCCGAAGTGGTCGAAGAGCTTTGCGTCCAGCCCTTTCATGTCCCACTGGTCCGGATGCAGCTTCTCACCGGCATGTTCATCCAAAATGCTGCTCAGAATTCCGCCGACATAATCCTCCAGAATCAGCTCCCGCTGCTCCACGCCTTCCAGCAGTTGCCGCCGCAGCCCGTAAACCGCCTCGCGCTGCTTGTTCATCACGTCGTCGTACTCCAGCAGATGCTTGCGGCTCTCGAAGTTTTGCGCCTCAACTGCTTTTTGCGCGCCCTCGATCCGCTTGGTAATCATCTTCGATTCGATGGGCTCGTCCTCCTGCATGCCCATGCGCTGCATCATGGTGCTCATCCACTGCTTGGCGAAGATGCGGATCAGGTCGTCTTCCAGCGAAAGATAAAATCTCGATTCGCCGGGATCGCCCTGACGGCCCGCGCGCCCGCGTAGTTGGTTGTCCACGCGCCGCGACTCGTGCCGCTCCGTGCCCAAAATGATCAGCCCGCCGGCCGCGATCACCTGCTCGTGCTCCTCGCGCGCCGTCTCGGCGTGAACCTTGAAGACCTCCGCCCACTCCGGCTCGGCAATCTCAAACTCCTGACCCTGATAGTAAAAGCGCAGAAATCCCGCCGGCGCCATGGGACTGATGGCGCCCTCGGCCACGCTGATGGCCCGCGCCTTGTTCTTCTTCACCAGCTCCTGACGAGCCATGAAATCCGGGTTGCCGCCCAATAAAATATCGGTTCCGCGGCCGGCCATGTTCGTCGAGATGGTCACCATCCCCAGCCGCCCCGCTTGCGCCACAATCTCCGCCTCGCGCTCGTGGAACTTGGCGTTCAGCACCACGTGCTTGACGCCCTTGCGCGCCAGAATCCCGGAGAGCCGCTCGCTCTTCTCGATGGATGTAGTCCCCACCAGCACCGGCTGCTTGCGCTCGTGCAGGATGCCGATGTCCTCGGCCACCGCCTTGTACTTGGCTTTCTCCACCAGGTAAACCACGTCCGGATTTTCCTTCCGCAGCAATGGCTTGTTGGTGGGAATCACTACGATCTCCAGCTTGTAAATCTTTTCGAACTCCGCCGCTTCCGTCTCCGCCGTGCCCGTCATGCCGCTCAACTTCTTGTACAGGCGGAAATAATTCTGGAAGGTGATGGTGGCCAGCGTCTGGTCTTCCTTGCGGATGTTCACGCCTTCCTTGGCTTCGATGGACTGGTGCAGCCCGTCGCTCCAGCGGCGTCCCGGCATTAGCCGCCCGGTGAAGGTATCGACGATGATGACCTCGCCTTCCTTCACCACGTACTCCACGTCGCGCTTGTAGAGCGCTTCCGCCTTGATCGCGGTTTCGACGTAGTGCTTCATCTCCCAGTTCTCGGCGTCGGCAATGTTGCCGATGCCCAGCAGCTTCTCGATGGTCACCCAGCCCTCGTCGGTGACTCCAATCGTCCGCTGCTTCTCGTCCACAATGTAGTCGCCGGTCAGGTACTTCTCACCCTCCCGGAGTTGCAGGCCCAACTCCGCAACTCGCTGAGTGTCGATGGCCTCGATCTCCTCGCCCAGCACCAGCTTGGGAACAATCTGCCGCGCCTTGGCGTACTTGTCGGTCGTCTGGTCGGTCGGCCCGGAGATAATCAACGGGGTGCGCGCTTCGTCAATCAGAATCGAGTCCACCTCGTCCACGATGGCGTAGTAATGGCCGCGCTGCACGCAATCCTTGATCTCGAACTTCATGTTGTCGCGCAGGTAGTCGAAGCCGAATTCATTGTTGGTCCCGTAGGTGATGTCGGCCAGGTAGGCTTCGCGGCGCTCGTTGTCGTCCAGGTCGTGAACGATGACGCCGACAGAGAGCCCCAGAAACTCGTATATCTTGCCCATCCACTCGGCGTCGCGCTTGGCCAGGTAGTCGTTCACCGTGACCACATGCACGCCGTGGCCGGCCAGCGCATTCAGATAGCAACTCAGCGTGGCCACCAGCGTCTTGCCTTCGCCGGTCTTCATCTCGGCAATCTTGCCCTGGTGCAGCACCATGCCGCCGATCAACTGCACGTCGAAGTGGCGCATCTGCACGGCACGCCAGCCCGCCTCGCGCACCACAGCAAAGGCCTCGGGCAGAATCTCGTCCAGCGCCTCCCGCTCAGCCGCTGACTGCTCCGCCGCCCGCCGTTCGGCAGCCTCGCGCGCTTCCGCCTCGTGTCCCTCCGCCCGCAACGTGTCGGGGTTCTCAAATCCCTTCAGCCGTTCCTCAACCTTCGCCGCAATCCGCGCCCGAAACTCCGCTGTTTTGGCCCGCAATTGCTCGTCGCTGAGCTGCTTGGTATCCGCTTCAAGGGCACTGATCAATGCCACCATGGGCATCAGCCGCTTGATCAACCGTTCGTTCGCCGTGCCAAAAATCTTGGTAAGAATTTTATCGAAAAACACAGGATTCTCCGTTTACCAGTGTAAATGCTGAGGGTTAAATGAGTGGAATGAAACTTGTTTGCGGCAATGAGGATGCGCGCCTCACCTTCGGCGCAGTTTCGTTGCACCTTCTCAAAAGCGAGACCCTCTCGGACAGTTCAGGATAGGTTCTGAGGCGCGGGCATCAGGCGTGTCAGCAGGCTGTGGCCAGCATGTGACCCGGATTCGAGAAGTGGCCCACCCGCACGAATTTTCTATGAAGGGCGACGCTTCACTCGGCCGGCTTGCGCCTCAGCAGCGGCGCTGCGAATGTGGCCATCGCCGCCACCACTACATTTGCCACCACCACAGGGAAGGCGTGGATGATCAAGCCGTAGATCACCCACAAGGTGGCCGCGCCCGCCTGCACGCGGCGCAACGACTTGGCGCCTTTGCACAGGTAGGAACTGGCGAAGGCGGCGGTTGCGACCCATCCAATCCAGTCGAGTCTCATCATCAGGCCACCGCCCGAGCTGCCGCCGGCGCGGCGCTGCTGATAGTCAGCGAGTCGGTTCGCACCTTGTCCCACTCCTGCAAGACCAGCCCGTGCTGCTCGAAGAAGGCGCGAATGCGGATCGAGTCCCACCCGGCGATCTCCTCCAAAACAGGCACCAGCACACTCAGGGCATCCTCGCTGAGAATGGTGCGGCTGGCAATCGGCGTGATGTAGCGGTTCTCCGAGACTGCGATGGTAAGCCCGGAGAGGCGATTCACATGCAGCATCACGTGCACGTCCGAGCTGCCGTCGCCCACGTAGACGATGCGATCATGGCCGACGCGCAGGTGGTTGCGCAGCTCCTCCACCACCACCACCTTTCCGTAGCCCGCGGGGACGCGCACTATGGCTTCAATTTCTCCGCTGGCGGCGTAGTGAAAGCGTGTGCCGTAGATGTGATCGGCGGGCACAATGCCCTCCAGCGCGGATTGAATCACCTCTTCGGGCGCGGCCGAAACCACGTAGAACTTGAAATGGTTGCCGTCCAGGTTCTCGAGAAGTTGCACGAGCAGGCGGATATTCTTTTTCAAGCGGATCCGCTTGCCGGCTTCGACCAGGTGATGCTTGCGAACGCGCCGGAATTCCGGGTCGTGCAGCAACAGATAGGCCAGCTCTCCGCCCTGCTGCACCATGTGGATGCGCGACAGGCCGGCGATGCGCTCCTCGAATCCTGAGAGGCCCAGCAGATCGCTCAGCACAATTCCTGAATCGTTGAAGCTCAGCGTCTGATCGAAATCGCTGACCAGCAGAAATTCCCTTGCAATTCGTCCGCTATCTGGTTCCATATACACTCCTCCTGATGCAGTTTTCCTATCTCGTTCGAAGGGGTTGACGGGCAATTGGCTGAGGTTTAGGCGTAGTGGAAATCGGCTATCATCGCCGTTACTAGATTGCTACCAGTCTAACATTTTAGATGTTACGGATCCGTGAAGGATGCAGTCGCGAACATGAGATTCGTCTCATGCTGGCGACGCACAGGAGGACGCTTGACATAGATTCGTTTATAAACGATAATTCAATCATGTACGAGATTCGCCATTACCTGACGCGAAGCGAGAAAGACCTCTTCATGGAATGGGGAGGGTAGGGGAATGAGAGACAGAAACCACGACGAAGCCATGGCGGAGGAGTTCAAGCAGGATCCTGCCTACGCGCTGGAGTTGTTGAACGAGATTCTTGCAGATGGCGAACAGGGCGAATTGCTCATCGCTCTGCGCCAGATGGCCAAGGCCTTTGGCGGCGTTCAAAGTGTGGCGGAAAAGGCCAACCTCAATCCCACGCAACTCTACCGCACATTATCTGAAGAGGGCAATCCGGAACTGCGCAGCCTCTCCGCAATTCTCAAAGCCATGGGCCTGAGGCTTGCCGTCGAACGCGTTCGTGCAGCTTGAGTTTCTGGTGGAAACTGTTTGAGGAGGTTCGTGGTCTCCCCCATCTCAAAATCGAGATTTTGGGCACTCGTCACTCGCCGGATTCACATCAGCTATTCCTTGCGATTCAAATTGTTCTCCACTACCTTCGTCATATCTCCAGTTTCTCCGCCGCCAACCATGATCAGCGCGACCTCCCCATCCGGCTGAATCAATACCAGTGCAGGCAATTCGGCAAAATAGTCAACCGCGCTCACTCCCAACTGGATCGGCAAGGGCGACATATAGTTCATCGCGGCGACCGGAATCTTGATTTGAAAATGCTCCATCAACTCCTGAACCGCTTTCGGCTTGTAATCCATCTCAACTGCCACCACCGCCATTCGGTCCTTCTCCTTCTCGGCCAGCGAGAGAACTTCCGGCAGCCTCTCGACGGAAGGAGCGCACCATGAGGCGCCGAAATCAATCAGAACCCATTTGCCTTTGAACTGCTCTAGCGTTATTGTTCCGGTGTTGATTGATTCAAACTCCACGTCGGGTGCACTGAATCCCTTCGCCACGTGCGCAAATGGCTTTGCCCCAACCGGCGAGTAATCCTGCGTGGGAATTTGGCGCAGTGCAATCTCCTGGCCGAACTCCATCCGTTTAATGTAAGCCTTAATACCGCGCCGATACCCCTCGTTCAAATAACTGGCCATTTGCATCGGTCCGGTTTCAGCTGCATTCTTCCCGTCGATTCGGATGATCAAATCGTCCTTCATCAGATTCCAGTGAATCGGCCCGGGCTTTTTCTCCTGCACACGCCATCCGTGTTCCTCATGAACAAGCGCAATATTCGCTACCACCACAACAGGTTGAGGGTGCGCTGCGGCATACTGAGCGGCAAGAACCAACATTGGAAGCAATAACAAATATTTCATTTCAACCGTAATCTCCTTTTCGACCCAGAGTCCCTGCTTCTGACATCCCCAGATCTCCATTTTGAGACCTGAAAATCACGCCCTACACTTTGCACCTCAATCTCTACGCCGTAGCCGCGTCCGCCACCGACTGCAATCCCCGCGCCTCAATCTCGAATTCGCGAATCTTGTACTTTTGTATTTTGCCGCTGAGGGTGATCGGGAACTCGGTGACGAAGCGAACGTGTTCGGGAACCTTGTAGTATGCGATCTGCCCTTTGCAGAATTCTTTGATCTCTTCTTCGGTGGCTTCGACGCCCGGCTTCAAACGCACCCAGGCAGCAACGATTTCGCCCAGCCGCGCGCTGGGAATGCCGACCACCTGCGCCTCGCTCACCTTGGGATGGGTGTAGAGAAACTCCTCGACCTCGCGCGGATAGATATTTTCTCCGCCGCGAATAATCACGTCGCGGGAGCGGCCGGTGAGGTGAATGCAGCCGTCCTTGCGCATCATGCCCAGGTCGCCGGTATAGAGCCAGCCGTCTTTCTTGATGACCAACGCGGTGGCTTCGGGATCGCCGTCGTAGCCCTTCATCAAGGTGAATCCGTGCACGCAGATTTCGCCCTGCTGGCCGATGGGCACAACGTCGCCCGTTTCGCGCGAAACAATCTTGATCTCCGTCTGGGGCATGGCGCGGCCCACTGTGTTGACGCGAACCTCGATGGAGTCGCCGGCGTCGCTCATGGTCACCACCGGCGAGGTCTCCGTCTGGCCGTAAGCAATGACCAGTTCGCCAATGTGCATCTCGTTCATCACGCGCTTCATCAGTTCGATGGGGCAAGGCGCGCCGCTCATCATGCCGGTGCGCAGGCTGGTCAGATCGAAGCTGGAGAACTCGGGCAGCGCAAACTCGGCGACGTACATGGCCGGAACCCCGTAGACCGAGGTCCCCCGCTCTTGCTGGATCGCTTGCAGCGTGGTGTGCGCATCGAAGGTCCAGTTGGGCAGAATCAACGCCGCGCCGGAGTTCAGCGCGCTCATGGTGCCGATCACGCAGCCGTAGCAATGAAAAAACGGCATGGGCATCACGATCTTGTCGATTTCGCTGTAGTGAAAACCCTGCGCCAGGAATTGCCCGTCGTTCACAATGTTATGGTGCGAGAGCATCACGCCCTTGGGCATCCCAGTGGTCCCGCTGGTGTACTGGATGTTGGCCACATCGTCCACGGCGACATGATCGGGCAAGCGTCCCTCGGCGTCCAGCAGCGCCGGCCACTCGGGCGAATCGAAGTAGATAGTATGTTCCAGCTCGAGCGTCAACCCGTGGCGCGCGCGGGCAAGAATCTCCTCGTAATCGGCGTACTTGTCCTTGTGCCACAGAAACAGCGCCTTCATGCGCGAGCGGGTCAGCGTGTACTGCAACTCGAACGAGCGGTAGGCCGGGTTCACGTTCACCAGCGCCGCTCCGGAGCGCGCGCAGCCCATGTGCATCATCAACCACTCGATGCAGTTCCTGGACCACAGGCCCACGCGGTCTCCCCGGCGAATGCCCAGCGACCAGAGTCCGCGCGCCACGCGGTCGGCGGCGTCGCTCAATTCCGCCCAGGTCATGCGTTTGGACTGGTGGAGCGAAGCCACGGCCAGGTTGCCGGGATAGCGGCTGGCGGTGCGATGCAGCAGATCTCCAACGGTCAGTTCGAGGAGAGCGCGGTTGGGGCCGCGTGAATAACTCAGTGTACAAATGTCTTCATCAACTGGCATGGCTTTGTTTTTTTCAACGGATAAGGCAGTGTACACCCGCGGGGCAGGCTAAAAAGTGTGACCCGGACCACAAATATCATTGGGCTGGCGCAGGCCGGGCGAATCGCTAGGGATCCTCTGAACAAGTCTTTGTTGCAGTCCAAAATTCCCTCAGGGGCTAAAGCCCGCGCTCGCATTGATGCATTTGCGGCGCGACTGAAGTCGTGCCCTGACGCTTCTTGCGACGACGAATGAGTTTTTCCGCAAGCTGTGAAGCCGTACCCTTTCAAAACTTGGCTTTCACCACAGACTGCTGAACTTGCCTCTCGTGTAAACACGCAGGCCGTTGTTGCCGTCCAATCTTCATGAGGGAAGCGCTGATGGCCAGTTTTCGTTGCCCATGTTGCGGATACAAGACGCTGGACGCGCCCGAAGCGCTGGCCCTGTGTCCCGTCTGCTGGTGGGAGGATGATGGCCAGGAGGATGGCGACGCCTCCGAAGTCCGGCTGACGGTGAATGGAACCCTCAGCCTGGCTGAGGCCCGTGCCCACTTCGCCCAATGCGGCGCGGCCCATCCCCGATTCCTTCCTTACGTGCGCAAGCCCCAGCTCACGGAGCAGTAACCGGGGTTCCCACGGATTCGGGGCCCCCGGCGACATGGGGTCCCCAACGAGCGATTGTTGCTCGTTGGGGTGTGGGATGCGATCTTTGCTCGCTGGGGTGAACAGACAGGTCTTCGTTCGTGGGGTGGAGTATTGCCCATCTTGGCACTGGAGTGCCTTTCCCGGTGCCTCCTGGCGCTTAAACTGGCCCGGCCGTTTGACCCTGCCAGCAAACCCTCATACCATGAGGGTAGGGATTTCCCTCATCCGCGCGGGGCTCGAGTGCCCGTGGCGGCAGCCGGTAGCTGCAATCTGCTGATAAGACGGCAGTTTTTCAGCCTTGAATCTCGTTTTTTTGCCCTGAAACAGGCAGTTTATCCCCCACTCTGGCATCTTGTTTGGCGCGCACAGCGCATGGAAGGCACAACGTTGAGTTCTACTGGCACAGTCGAAAACAATCCACAACCTGATGAGGCCCAAGCGCCGCATGATGGCCACGATCACGATTTAGCCCACGATCATGAGGGTCATGATCACGAAGGTCATGATCACGAAGGTCACGACCACCAGCATGGGCCGGTTCTTAACCCGGACTGCACCCGCGAACTGGTGCTGGACATTCCCGCCGAAGAGGTCTCCGCGGCCTATCGGACGGTGACCGGCAACTACAAAAAATACGCCAAAATCCCCGGCTTCCGCGCCGGCAAGGTGCCGGAATCGGTCGTCCGGCGCCGCTATGCCGACGGCATCCGCAAGGACGTGATCGACGGCCTGCTGCCGGAGCGCTTCAACAAGGCGGTCGTAGACCTGGGCATCAAGCCCGTCGGCGAGCCGCGCGTGACCGAGTTGACCATCGAAGACGGCCAGCCGCTGCACGTAAAGGCGGTCTTCGAGTTTGTGCCGGAGTTCTCCATTGAGGGCTATCAATCGGTCACTGTAGAAAAGCCTTCGGTGGAAATCACTGAAGAGGAGTACCAGCGCGAACTGGAGCAGTTGCGCGATTCGCGCTCCACCATCGAGCCGGTAGAAGAAGACCGCGGCCTGGCAGACGGCGATTGGGCGCAGATCACCTACAAGGGCATCATCGCGGATGAGCCGGAAGCGGTCCCGGTTGCCGGTGAAGACACGCTGGTCGAAGTGGGCGGCAAAGACACTGTGGAGGCTTTCTCCTCCGCCCTGCGCGGCGCCAAACCCGGCCAGGAACTGAAGGCCGAGGTCATCTACCCCGCCGATTATGCGGAACCTAAGCTGGCCGGGAAAACCGTGGCCTATGAGGTCGAGGTCAAGGCCATCAAGAAGCGCACCGTGCCGGAGCTGAACGACGATTTCGCCAAGGAGCTTGGCCACTACGAGAATCTGGCGGAGCTGGAAACCCGCGTCCGCGAGTACATGACCAGCCGCAAGCGCCGCAGCGTGGAGGGCGAGACCAAGGACCGGCTCCTGGCCGCGCTCGCCGAGCGCTACCCCTTTGCGGTTCCCGAGTCGCTGGTGCAGCTGCAGATTGACACGCGCCTGGAGCGCGGCCTGCGCGCTTTGGCGGCCCAGGGCATGAAAACCGAGCAGATGCGCAATCTGGACTTTGCCCGCCTGCGCGACGCCCAGCGCGACGGCGCCGTGGCTGAGGTCAAGACCAATATCCTGCTGGAACGCATCGCCGCTGAGGAAAACATCATCATCAGCGATGAGGAACTGGACCACGAATTGCAACTAGCTGCTCTGCAGTCCGGCGAGTCGGTGGACGCGTTGCGGACGCGTTTGAAGTCCGACGGCGGACTGGACAGAATCAAAGAGCAAATGCGGCGCGAGAAAACCGCGTCTACACTTTATGAACGGCTGCCCGCTTAGGCAAGTGCCCAATCCGCGGTCGATAAGGAAAACACAGCCTTAAGAGGCAGGAAAGCGGCTAGGAGCTAGAAGCTAGCAGCTAGGAGCTAAAAAGAATGGCATTGGTACCCATGGTGGTTGAGCAGACGAGCCGGGGCGAGCGCGCCTACGACATTTACTCCCGTCTGCTGCGCGACAACATCATCTTTCTGGGCACGCCCATCAGCGACGATATCGCCAATCTCATCGTGGCGCAGTTGCTGTTTCTCTCCGGCGAAGACCCGGATAAGGACGTGCACCTGTACATCAACTCCCCCGGCGGCTCCATCTCCGCCGGCTTGGCCATCTACGACACCATGCAGTTCATCAAGAACAAGGTGGAAACCATCTGCATCGGCCAGGCGGCCTCGATGGGCGCGTTTCTGCTGCTGGCCGGCGCCAAGGGCAAGCGCTTTGCCCTGCCCAACTCGCGCATCCTCATTCATCAGCCGTCGATGGGAGGATTGAGCGGCCAGGCCACGGACATCGACATTCATGCCCGCGAAATCCTGCGCATTCGCGAGATTACCAACAACCTCATCGCCAAACACACCGGCCAGCCCCTGGACCGCATCGAGCGCGACGTCGAGCGGGACTTTATCATGAACGCGCAACAGGCCATGGAATACGGCATCGTCGATGAGATTATCGACCGGCCGAGAACCTAAACGTTACCGGAGTTTGCAGGGATAAGGACACAAACGCCGCTAACAACGCCAATTCTGCTAACATCGTCCGAGGGAGCAGCATGATAGAAGCGCACACGGGCTTTGCAAGTGGATGCGCGGTAAGGAGCGATTGAGGATGGGATTTATTGAGGAAGGACGTCAATTAATCCAGGACTTCGTGACTCCGGAGATTCGCTCGATCGATGCTCGGCTCAGCGCCGTCGAAAAGCGCCTTGAATCGCTTGAGACCAACGTCGATAAGCGGTTCGATTATGTCGATAAGCGGTTTGATTCTGTCGAAAGCAAAATGGAACGAAATCAGGCTCAGGTGTTGGAAACGTTGAACAGGATGGAGAACTATAGCCATATTCTGGAACGCCTGGCACGTGTCGAAAGCAAACTTCAAAACGTTGCGTAGACCCATTCGCACAACGGAACACGGTTAACTCGCCAGAAAAGGAAGAGGGAGATGAAAATGCGCACGGGACCTGAAGAAGCACTGCGCTGCTCGTTCTGTCACAAGTCGCAGGACGCCGTGGCCAAGCTGATCTCCTCGCCCAGCGACTACCCTCGCGCCTACATCTGCGACGAGTGCGTAGCCGTCTGCAATTCAATCCTCGAGGACGACCGCAGCGGCGGCGGTGAAACCCCCGTTACGGCCAATGTCGCCGGCCACCTGCCCAAGCCGCAGGAAGTAAAAAGCTTTCTCGACGAGTACGTCATCGGCCAGGATCAGACCAAGAAAAAGCTCGCCGTCGCCGTCTACAACCACTACAAGCGCATCCAGATGAACAAAATGCGCAACAGCGAAGTTGAGCTCTCCAAGAGCAACATCCTGCTCATCGGCCCTACCGGATCAGGAAAAACGCTGCTCGCTCACACCTTGGCCAAGATGCTCGACGTGCCCTTCGCCATCGTGGACGCCACGACACTCACAGAAGCGGGCTACGTGGGCGAGGATGTGGAGAACATTATCCTCAAGCTGCTGCAGGCCGCCGAGGGCGACGTGACCCGCGCCCAGCAGGGCATCATCTACATCGACGAGATCGACAAGATCGGCCGCAAGGACGAGAATCCATCCATCACCCGCGATGTCAGCGGCGAGGGCGTGCAGCAGGCGCTGCTCAAGATTCTCGAAGGCACCGTGGCCAACGTGCCGCCGCAAGGCGGGCGCAAGCACCCTCATCAGGAATTTACCGCCGTCGATACCACCAACATCCTGTTCATCTGCGGCGGAGCCTTTGTCGGCCTGGAGCGCGTCGTAGGCCGCCGCGTGGGCAAAAAGGCGATGGGCTTCAAGGCCATGGATGCCGAGGCCGATTCCGCCACCACCCGTTCCCATCGCGACACCGAGCTGCTGCGCCGTACCGAGCCGCAGGATCTCATCAAGTACGGCCTGATTCCGGAGTTTGTCGGCCGCCTGCCGGTCGTCGGCATCCTCGACGAGCTGGACGAGTCGGCGCTGATCGAGATTCTCTCCAAGCCCCGCAACGCCATCCTCAAGCAGTATCAGCGCCTCTTTGAGTTCGAGAACGTCCGCCTGCACTTCACCGTGGAAGCCATCGCCGCCATCGCTCGCGAAGCACTGTCCCGCAAAATTGGCGCGCGCGGCCTGCGCATGATCCTCGAAGAGCTGATGCTCGACCTCATGTACCACCTGCCCAACAACAAGAGAGTCCGCGACCTGGAAATCACCAGCGACATGGTCGAGCGCAAGGATCTCTCCCTCTGCCTGCTGGAAAAAGCGGGCTGAAGCCGCGGCTTTCGCTATATCGTGAATGATCCAAGAAAAACCCCGGATCTCGATTCTGAGACCTGGGGTTTTCAGTTTCTGGATAGCTAAGGAAATCCGGGCGTACCGTCTTTACAAATTCTCCTGCACCTTCAACACCAGGCAAGTCACCGTCTGCTCGCCGGCCACCAGCATCTGATGGGATAAGCCCGCCGGCACGTGCGCCACATCGCCCGCCCGCAGCTCCTGTCGCACTCCACCTTCAATCGAGGTCCCGCGCGTCTCGCCCGGCTTCGTCAGCCGAGCGCCCGCCACCGTGCCGCCGGTCACCAGCGTGGCCCGCCCCTCCAGCACATAGAAGACATCGGCAAAGTTTTCATGCACCTCGGCCTCGCCATCGCGGCTGCGAAACGAGAGCATGGCGCAATGCAGTGGATACTCCTTCAGCGTCTCGCCGGCCGAGCCGTCGCCCTGCGTGGCCATCTTGTGCAGGTACGCCGCCCGCTCCAATAAAACGGCTGAAGTCCAGTGATCCAGATGCAACGCAGTCTTCTGTCCCTTAGCCCGCGCACTCGCCACCGGCGCAATGTCCTTCTCCGCCGGAAGTAATTCCTTCAAAATGTCTTTCGCAATCTTGTCCATCACGTCTCTCAGTTTACGCTCAGTACGGCTCAGCTTAACCCCGCCAGCTTCCGCGCCTTTTGAAAAATCTCCAACAGCATGGGCTTCGTCAATTTCCCGGTGTTGGTGTTTTGCTGCGAAGGATGATAGCTGGCCATCACCGTCACGCCATTCGGCAAAGTAAACTCCGCGCCGTGCGCGAAGTTCATGCCCGTGCGCGAAGTGATCTGACCCGTCCGCCGCGCGTGCGCCAGAAATCCGTCGAAAGCGATCTTGCCCAGGCAAACCACCACGCGTAGATTTTTCAGCAGGCCGATCTCCTCGTCAAGAAAGGGAGCGCAGTTGCGCAGCTCCTCGGTCGCGGGCTTGTTAGCCGGCGGAGCGCACCGCACCACCGCGCTAATCCACAAATCGGTGAGCTTCATGCCGTCGTCGCGGCTCACCGCCAGGGGTTGCGAGGCAAATCCGGCCTCATGCAGCACCGGGTAGAAAAAATATCCCGACCCGTCGCCGGTGAACATTCTTCCCGTCCGATTGGAGCCGTGCGCGCCCGGGGCCAGTCCCAGCGCCATTACCCGTGCCCGCGAGTCGCCAAACGAGGGCACGGGCTTGCCCCAGTACTCGCACTCCAAATAAGCACGCTTGCGGACCCGCGCCACCTCGGCACAGTACGCGCGCAGCCGCTTGCAGCGCTCGCAGGCAACGATGCGGGAATTCAAATCTTCCAGCGAAGAGCAGGCAGCAGCCATAGCGAAATTCTAGGCTATTCCTGGAGAGCGTGGAATGTGAAACCGGTGTGTAGGATTGTGCGCCCATCCAAACTCACGGCTGACCCCTGACCCCTGATCTCTGACCCCTGTCTCTTCGCCTGTGCTATATTTTTACTGGCCTTTCAAGCAACCCAGGAGCAAGTCAGCGATGCCGTCACCGGCAAATCCCGAGTTTCTGCGCCGCGCCATCGCGCTGGCCACCGAAAATGTGGTCCACGGCGCGGGCGGACCGTTTGGCGCCGTGATTGTGCGCGACGGCCGCATCGTGGGCGAGGGCGTGAATACGGTGACCGCCGCGAACGACCCCACGGCGCACGCTGAAGTGAATGCCATTCGTGCCGCCTCGAAGGGGCAGGGAACCTTTTCGCTGGCCGGATGCCAGCTTTATTCGAGTTGCGAGCCATGCCCCATGTGCCTGGCCGCGGCCTACTGGGCGCGCATTGACGACCTCTATTACGGAGCCAGCGCCGCCGACGCCGCCCGCGCCGGCTTCGACGATGCTTTTCTCTACGATGAGCTGCGCAAAGATCGGTCCGCGCGCACTCTCCCCGCCACGCAACTGCTGGGCGACGAAGCCTGGTCCAGCTTCGCCGCCTGGATCGCCTCGCCGAACAAGACCGCGTATTGAAAAGGAACGCTCCTGCTCAATTTTTTAACTCCTTGGCCTGCGCCAGCAATTGCTCCATTGTGGCCGGAGGATCGCCCGCTTCGAGCAGGCCGCGGAAGACGTGATACGGGTCCGTCCTGGAACCGGACTTGCGCAGCGTCCGTTCATCGTTCATCCAGGCGTAGACAACGACCTTTTCTTTGCTGGAAAAGCGAAAGAAGAGCCGAAAGCGCTGATGAAATTTGGCCCGGAACCATTGGCGGTTATTCTCACCCAAAGTGTTGCCTTGACGGAACTCCGGAGCATTGGGATTACGCGGAATCGCATCGAAGATCAGGCGTTGGACTGCGGACAATAACTTCGCCAACGGCTGTTGCTGGTAACCAAGAGGGTCTTTCGCGGCCAGCACACCCACACTTTCAACCAGTAGCCTGTACTGGCGTTCAAATCGATGGTGTACGTACAGCTTCCAGCCATGGGCAATCATCTAAATGAGTACCTCGTCACCGAGATCCTCATCCATGTTTACAATCATTCCTTTGGTCAATTCCTCTGCTCGTTTGAACATATTTTCATCCAACGGTCGAATTGAATCAGGATGGTCTTCCATGTCCTTCGCCAGGAACGCAAGAAAGGCTTCCAACACCGGGTCGGTTTCTTCGCGCTCTTCGCTGCTCGGAGTCATGGCCGAGACCAGCATCTGTCCGGGCGCGATGACGTGCGCCCTCACCGCGCCGTTGAACTCCGGATGACTGCGAAACAGTGCGCTCTCAAAGCGGAAGCCTAAGGAGTTGCCCGTCCGTGTCTGCTTGCCAAGGTACCCCTGTCCCGCGTTCTTGACGCCGGCGCTGGAGCGAGTTTTGCTGACCTTCAGAGTTGCCATGATTATGCCTCGAAGACATGTTAGCACAATTGTATGCACGTTGCCTCATTCAAAGCACCCATGATTACGAAAGAATCCCGGCTCGCACGGCATCAACAGCTCCAAACGATAAAATAGCCTTAACCGGATGCCGCAAACTTCTCCAGCCGACGCGCACCAGACCGCCCGCCCCGCGCGGGAGACGAAGCCGCGCGCAAAATCCGGCCAGGCTCCCATCATCCCCCCCATCATTCAGGTTCGCAATCTGGAAAAGACTTACACCACCGCGCGCGGCGCGCTCACCCTCTTCCAGGGACTTAGCCTCGATGTCCAGCCCGGCGAGATGGTAGCCATCGTGGGCCAATCCGGCGCGGGCAAGAGCACTCTGCTGCACATTCTCGGCGCTCTGGATGCGCCCACCGCCGGCACCGTCACCTGCGTCTCGGTCAACGTCGCCCAGCTCTCGCAGCAGGAGGCCGCGGCCTTTCGCAATCGCGAGATCGGCTACGTCTGGCAGTTTCATTACCTGCTGCCGGAGTTCACTGCCCTGGAAAACGTCGCCATGCCGCTGCTGGCTCGCGGCGTCAACAAGCGGGATGCGCTGGCCACGGCAACCAACTGGCTCCGCGAGGTGGACCTGGAAGATCGCGGCGGTCATCGGCCTGGCGAGTTGAGCGGAGGCGAGCAGCAACGCGTGGCGCTGGCCCGCGCGCTGGTCAACAATCCTCGGCTGCTCTTAGCTGACGAGCCCACCGGCGACTTGGACGAGGCCACAGCCAGTCGCGTCTTCGACCTCATCGAGAGGCTGCACGAGAGCCACGGCCTTACCTCGATTTTAGTTACGCACAACATGGACCTGGCCGCGCGCTCGACGCGAGTCTTGCGCCTGGAAGCGGGAAAACTGTCCACCGGCCCGTTGTCCGCGCCTCCAGTGTATACTCCTCAAACGGGACCGAGAGCCGGAAAGATTTAGCGAAAAATGCGCCGTTTCGTGCGGAAACCGAGTCTAATCATAGGAAGCGGCAAGTTGCAGCAAGTTTACACAAGTTTGAATTAGCCGAGGTAAGTTGGAACAAGGGAGGTCCTGATGTTCGAACGCTATACGGAGAAGGCACGGCGCGTGATTTTTTTTGCGCGGTATGAGGCCAGCCAGTTCGGTTCGCCCTATATCGAAACCGAGCACCTGCTGCTCGGCCTGCTGCGCGAAGACAAGGCGTTGACCAACCGCTTCCTGCGCTCGCATGCCTCGGTGGATTCGATTCGCAAGCAGATCGAGACGCACACCACCATTCGCGAAAAGGTCTCGACCAGCGTAGACCTGCCGCTCTCCAACGAGTGCAAGCGCGTGCTGGCCTATGCTGCCGAGGAAGCCGAGCGCCTGGGCCACAAGCACATCGGGACTGAGCATTTGCTTTTGGGCCTGCTGCGCGAGGAAAAGTGCTTTGCCTCCGAGATTTTGATGGAGCGCGGCCTCAAGCTGGCGCAGATTCGCGAAGAGCTGGGCCGCGTCACCCAGGAAAAAGCCCAGCCGCAACAGCGCCAGCGCGAGAACAGCCTACTCAGCGAGTTCAGCCGCGACCTCACACAAGCGGCCTCGGAAGGCCAGCTTGATCCTCTCGTGGGCCGTGACTCCGAACTGGAGCGCGTCGTCCAGATTCTCTGCCGCCGCACCAAAAATAATCCCGTCCTCATCGGCGAGCCCGGCGTCGGCAAGACGGCCATCGTCGAAGGCCTCGCGCAGCGCATCGCCGACGGCGTGGTGCCCAGCTTCCTCGCAGATAAGCGCATTCTGGGTTTGGATCTCTCGCTCATCGTCGCCGGAACCAAGTATCGCGGGCAGTTCGAGGAGCGCCTCAAGAACATCATGAAAGAGCTGATGGAAAACCAGAACTCCATCGTATTCATCGACGAGCTGCACACCTTGGTCGGCGCGGGCTCCGCCGAGGGCTCGCTGGATGCGGCCAACATTCTCAAGCCAGCTCTCTCGCGCGGAGAGATTCAGTGCATCGGCGCCACCACTCCCGCCGAGTTCCGCAAATCCATTGAGAAGGACCGCTCTCTGGAGCGCCGCTTCCAGGCCGTCAAAGTGCCTCCGTCCAACGAGGCCGACGCTATCAAGATCATCCACGGCATTAAGGACCGCTACGAAAAATTCCACGCCGTCAGCTACACCGATGCCGCCGTCGAGTTTGCCGTCTCCCACTCCAATCGCTACATCCCCGACCGTTTTCTGCCCGACAAAGCTATTGATTTGATCGACGAGGCCGGCGCGCGCGTCAAGCTCCGCCAGACCTCGCTCCCCGAGGAGATCACCGAAGTCCAGAAGCGCATCAAGTTTATCGTGCATCGCATGGATTCGGCCATCGCCAACCACGAATTCGAGAAGGCTCGCTTCTACTCCGACGAGGAGCGCAAAGAGCGCGAAACCTTGCGCGGCCTGCGCGACAAGTACCACCTCGACGACACCGCCAGCGGCATCGTCGCCCGCGAGGACATCGAGGACGTGGTCAGCCGCTGGACCGGTGTGCCCATCACCAGCATCAAGGAAGAAGAGACGCAAAAACTTCTGCGCGTCGAAGAAGAACTGCACAAGCGCATCATCTCGCAGGAGAAGGCTATCAGCGCCCTCGCCCGCGCCATCCGCCGCTCGCGTGCCGGACTGAAGTCCCCCAACCGGCCCATCGGGAGTTTCTTGTTCCTCGGACCCACCGGCGTCGGCAAAACCGAGATGGCCCGCACCCTCGCCCACTTCCTCTTTGGCTCCGACAAGGCCCTCATCCGCTTCGATATGTCGGAGTTCATGGAGAAGCACTCCGTCTCCAAGCTCATCGGCTCACCTCCGGGCTACGTGGGCTACGAGGAGGGCGGCCAACTCACCGAGCGCGTCAAGCGGTCGCCGTATTCCGTCGTCCTGCTCGACGAAATCGAGAAGGCCCACCCCGATGTCTTCAACATTTTGCTGCAAGTCTTTGAGGACGGCCAGTTGACCGACGGCTTGGGCAACACCGTCGATTTCAAGAACGTCATCGTCATCATGACCTCCAACATCGGCGCGCGCCACCTGCAAAAGAAGCAGGGCCTGGGCTTCGCCAGCGACCGCGACGAGATCGTCAGCGACAAGGTCGAGGAGTTGGTCAAGAGCGAGGTCAAAAAGACCTTCAACCCCGAATTCCTCAACCGCCTCGATGAGATCATCATCTTCCAGGCGCTCTCTGACGCTGATCTCATCCAGATCGTCGAACTGATGGTGCAGCAGCTCAACGCCAATCTGGCGCAGAAGTCCATTACGATTTCGGTCACCGAGGAAGCCAAGAAGTGGATTCTCGATAAAACTCTCGTAGACCGCAGCTACGGCGCGCGACCGCTGCGCCGCGCTTTGCAACGCTACGTCGAGGACCCCTTGAGCGAAGCCATGATCGCCGGACAGATCACCGCCCGCCCAGCTTTCCTTGAGGTTTACCTGGAAGCCGATCAGCTCTTCTATCGCCCCATCACCGCCGACGAGAATGCCAGCGAAGAAAAACCCGCCGGCGTGCTGCTCTTCAGCGCCTGACGCCGCTCAATGATCGAAATGTGTCATCTACTAAGCGTTTGTAAGGGCTTCAACTGGAACGAAAGCTGGCCAAGGGGCAAGAGAAATTGTCTTGCCAGAGTGCTTCGTGGAACTGGCAGGTCTAATTTCAGGAAAGTAGCTGTAGGTTTTTCCATCGAGGTTTCGTCCGGATGCCTTTTTGCGCGTACCACCCCATTGCTTGAAAAAGAACGGAACTCTATCTCGACTGCATTGATTTTGAATGGACCTAACCCAGGCAGGTTGCATGGGACGCGCGCCCGGCCCACTTTCCCCGCCGACGATTACCCATGAAATTCCGTGCAGATCAATCTCTCCAAGGTCCTCAAGCAAAGGCTCAATCGACAAAAAGCGCACTGCAATGGGAGTGTTCTGTAGTTTGCGCAGCCGCGGGAGTCCATGCTTTTTGTCCTCGACACTAACACCCCACCAGATGTGCGGCTCGGCAGCAAAGGCTTTCATGGGTCCACTGAGGAGTTTTGCCATGCGATCATGGCGCTTGGTCAGAATCTGAAAAATATGCCAGTTTGCCTCCCGCATCACTTTCGCGATTTGCAGGATGTAGCTGTCAGGAATCGATTCATGGAAAAGGTCGCTCATCGAATTGACAAAGATCTTCTTGGGGGACTTCCACCGAAGAGGATCCGGGAGCTTTTCCGGTACCAAGCGAACGTCGAAGCCTTGTTCAAAGGGATGACCTGGAACTCCGCGAAAACGCTCCGCAAATCGTTCGGCGTAGCAGTTCTTACAGCCGGGGCTGATTTTCGAGCAGCCGCGCACCGGATTCCAGGTGGCGTCGGTCCATTCGATGGTTGTGCCAAGTGACATTTTGACCTCCTATTAGAACAGGCTGCTTTGTTTGAGTATTTCAGTACTTGCGCCCATAGTTTGAAGGCCGTCTGGTTTTTAGAAAACATTGCCAGGTAGTACAGCGGAACATTCTTATCGAGAGTCTTGACCTCTCTCATCTGATGTAAAGGAGTTTCCAAATATTCAACCTCCGACAAGCTCTGAGCAAACTCTCTTGCAAGAAATTTGGCAAAATCTTCATGAATGTCAGTTCTCTCGTTCCATCGTGTTCTCCAAGTAGTATTTCCAATCATCCTGTCTATCTTGCTGTCTAGCTGGAGGTAGTGCGGGACATTACGCTTTGCATCCATCTGGAGAGCCAAAAGGCAGAGGAAGTCCACACCACGGGCACACTTCGATATGGTCTTGAGATTATCAATATCGAAATCGCAGTCAAAGGGATCAACAAAACATAACACCAGAGATTTGCCTGGAATCTTCGAGCAAATATCGTTGATGTGCTCTTCAAATTTTCCGGCAACCAAGTGAACATTATGCTTAGCATAATTTTTCTCCACTCGTGACTTCAAAGCTGAAAATCGCTCTGGGTCGCTTTCGCAAAAAATATAACGATCAAAGGGAGCATCGACAGATAATGCAATCAGTGGCGATCCGAGAAGAACCTGATCGCGGCCCTTGATCCTGCATAAGCCGCTTCCAGCGTAAAGGTCCACATAGACCCTCGTCCATTTGTTCTTCATAGCCGACGAAAAAATTTGGCAGTAGAGGCGAATCAGGTCAAATTTGTCCTCCGTCCATGGCCCCACATCGGGGATAAGCAATCCGTCGTCTTCGCCAAACAGCGTTTCGTTCTTCATGGGCGAAATCATACACCCCAGCAAGGCGAATGAAAAGGGAAAATATCGCAGGTATCCATACAATACCGGCTACGGCAAATTGCCTCACTAAAGGCCCCGGTTTGCAATTCCCGTGCCGTTTCGTTATGATTCTATTAACTGTCCAAGGGAAATCCCTGGGCCGTCAATAGCACCACGGTTTCTGGGTCTGTTCGAGGGGGTTGCAAAAGGGAGACGCGAAGAGCGCTTCCCGTGCGGCCAGCACCTCCAGACTCTCCGCAAAGCGGGGCTGGCAGAAGCGGTGGGAGACGAGGAATGAATGGCTAAATCCAGTAAAAACATTACGAAGGCGCGCGCGGCCGTGGTCAAGCCAGCGTATTCGCTGCCCGAAGCGGTTGGCCTGCTGAAGCAGGTGAAGTACGCCAAGTTTGACGAAACCGTCGATCTGACGCTGCGGCTGGGCGTGGACACGCGCCACGCCGACCAGATGGTCAGAGGGACGGTGGTGTTGCCGCATGGGCTGGGCAAAACCAAAACAGTGGCCGTGATTGCCTCCGGCGACCGCCAGAAGGAAGCCAAGGACGCCGGGGCGGACTTTGTGGGCGGCGAGGAGATGGTGGAGAAGATCCAGAAGGAAAACTGGACCGCCTTCGACGCGCTGATTGCCACGCCGGACATGATGAAGGTGGTGGGCCGGCTGGGCAAGGTGCTGGGACCGAAGGGGCTGATGCCCAATCCCAAGACCGGAACCGTGACCATGGACGTGGCCGCGGCGGTCAAAGAGATCAAGGCCGGCAAGGTGGAATTCCGCGCCGACAAGACCAGCCTGGTGCATGTGCCGGTGGGCAAGCTGAGCTTTGAGCCGCAGAAGCTGATCGACAATGCGACCACGGTGATTGGGGCGATTGTGCGCTCCAAGCCTTCGGCGGCCAAGGGCAAGTACATCAAGAGCACTACGCTGAGCTCGACGATGGGTCCCGGAGTGCGGCTGGATTCGACAGTTGCCGACGCGGCGGGAAAGCACTAAAAGCAGGGATCAGGGAACAGGGAACAGGGAACAGTAAAGCCCGCAGTTCTCGCTTGCCCGGATCTGAATGGTTAAAACGAGATTTGCAACAGAAGCCTGTTGAGGGCGAGAAGGGGATAAAGGAAGGAAGAGCGAGGTTCAGCCTGTGAAGTGGCGCTGTTCCCTGTTCCCTGTTCCCTGTTCCCTGTCGGAGCGGAGCGAAGACAAAATGGCGATTTCAAGGGCGAAGAAGACGGAGAAGGTTCAGTTGCTGGCCAAGGAGCTGGAAGGCTCGACTACGGCGATTATCGGCACTTTTTCCAAGCTGACGGTGGCCAAGGACTTTCAACTGCGCAAGGTGATTCGCGAGGCGGGCGGCAAGTATCGCGTGGTGAAGAACAAGCTGGCGGCCGTATCCGGCAAGGGCACCGAGGTGGAAGCCGCGTTGCAGGGGCTGCGGGGCGTGAACTCGGTGGCTTTCACGAAGGGCGACCCGGTGGCGCTGGCCAAGGTTTTTGCCAAGTGGGCGAGCGAGAACGCGGCGGAGTTCCAATTCAAGCTGGGCATTGTGGACGGCAAGCTGCTGACGGTGGCCGAGATCAAGGCTCTGGCGACGATGCCGGGCAAGGATGAGCTGTTCTCCAAGCTGCTATTCCTGATCAATGCGCCGGCGCAACGGCTGGCGACGGTGATCAACGCGGCGGGTCACGACCTGGCGGTGGTTCTGGGCCAGGGTGTGGAGAAGGAAAAGTTTGCCAGCGCGGCGTAGCCGCCGCGCAGTTCTCAGTT
>Ga0182014_10001679_pt1 | contig 29182 bp, 22 predicted proteins | sample 612S2DmetaG_FD_120489 | JGI IMG/M metagenome (GOLD analysis project Ga0182014, IMG submission 120489) | Permafrost microbial communities from Stordalen Mire, Sweden - 612S2D metaG | ecosystem: Environmental > Terrestrial > Soil > Wetlands > Permafrost | place: Sweden: Stordalen | collected... | reverse complement strand
CTCATTGGAACGCAGGCGCCGTCAGGCGCTAGGATGGTGTCTTCATCGCGGGGTGGAGCAGTCTGGTAGCTCGTCGGGCTCATAACCCGAAGGTCGCAAGTTCAAATCTTGCCCCCGCCACGAGGTACAACACCCCCTCCCGAAAGGGAGGGGGTGTTGTTTTTAACACTTAATTTAAACAACCCGTGAGGCAAGGCGTTGGGCAAGGTAGCCAAAGCGCTAGGTCCGATGCCGCATAAGCGCAAGGAAGCCGAGGGTCGGAAGTCCGCCGTGTGGCCGTTCTGGTGTTGCCCCGAATTGCTTGACCCGATGGTCTCCTTAAGAAGTGAGCAGTTGGCTGTCATTGGGTTCAGGAAGCTCGTTGGTTGATGCGTGGCTGACGGTGGACCCCATCGGGTCTGGTCGTCAAGCGAACTGTGCGGCTTCTGCTATCGGTGGGGTTCAGGTAAGATCAAGAATCTGTATCAGCAAAATTGATATTCGTCGGTCAGAACGTAAACTCGGGCAATGAACGGTCATACGTTGACTGACGGCGTCGTGATTCTCGCGCCTCTGACAGCAGAGGACGCTACGGAGTGGCTGGCCGGTCAAGATGAAGAGCAAGTTCGGTGGTTCGAGTTGGCGCGTCCAGCACAACTATCGGACGCCCAGTGTTTCATTTCTGAACGAATGGAATCGTGGCGAACGATGGGAAACCATCGTCACTGGGGGATTCAATTCGTTGACTCGAGGACCCTTCTCGGAGGAGTTGAAGTGCGACCACTTGGTGACTCCGAAGTCAACCTCTCGTACGTCGTATTCCCTCCGTTTCGCCAGCGAGGAGTCGCTCGGCGAGCGTCGCTCTTAGCGCTCAGCTACGCCGCTGACACGATGGGAGCCGAGACTGCCGTCATCAGGATACTTCTTGGTAACGAATTCTCAATGAAATTGGCGAAGAGTCTCGGGGCTACTTACGCCGGAGAAGAACCATCGTATGCTGGCGATACGTTCAAGGTTTTCAGACTGAGCCTCGGAACATCGTGCGCGAGTGACTCGTCTCACGACTGAAGCCTCCAGAAGATTGTTGACGTCGGCTGTTCGACGCCGATCAGAACTTCGATTAGCCAGGCCGTCAGTGCTCACCGGGGACTTGCTTTCACGATGTGGCTCTCTTTGGAACTCCCTTGGTGCGTTTCTCTGCGAGTTTTGTCCGTGTGTAGATTATGAGCGACAAACATTCTTGGTGTACACAGAATCTATTTCAGTAGGGGGCGTTGATGCAGTTGACGATTATTGGAGCCGGTGCAATCGGCGGCACCATCGGAGCTCATATGATCAGGAGCGGTCACGACGTCGTGCTATGCGATACCGACGTTGACCATGTCGAGGCGATTAATAGCAATGGCCTGACCATTGAGGGACCGGTCGAGAACTTCACAGTTCAAGCAAAGGCGATCATTCCTGATCAGCTCCCCGACCGGATCGAGCACGTCGCCGTTTCGGTGAAGACTCAACACACTGCGCAGGTGGCGCAACTTCTTCGTGGAAGGATCGCTCCTGGCGGTTATGTCGTGACCTTCCAAAACGGCCTGACCGCAGACATTCTCGCCGAGGCCGTCGGTCGCGAAAACCTTATTGTTAGTTTCGTGAATTTCGGTGCCGACGTGCTGGCTCCGGGTCGAATCATGCAAGGTAATATTGGTACTTTCCGCGTGGGCGAGCCAGAACTTTCGGTGATTACCCCGAGAGTTACCGAATTGGTTGCAGCGCTGCCGTATGCCGAGGCAACCGACAACATCATGGGTTACCTGTGGGGGAAAGAGGCCTACGGCGCGATGCTCTGGGCGGGTGCGGTCTCGGACCTCTCGATTGCCGACTCGCTCGAAGATCCCCGCTATCGGCAACTGATGCTGGCCATCGCTTCTGAAGTGCTTGCGCAATCTCCAGTTCGACCAGAGGCCTTCGATGGGTTTGATCCGAACGACCTCGAAGCTTCGCTCGATCGTTTGGTCACCTTTAACCGCAACAGTGCCAAGTCGCACAGCGGTATCTATCGGGACTTGATGGTGAGGAAGCGCAAGACCGAGGTCGATGAACTACTTCACGATTTGAAGGGTCCACTGACCACCTACGCCGGTGAGTTGATTCGCGCGATAGAGCGTGGGGAGCGGACTTGCGAGGTTTCCAATCTTGACTTGCTCGCAACCTACGAGCGTACTGAAAGACTGGGACGTCAACTGAACGCCGTCGTGCGCACGCTGCAGGCCCCACTTCGTCGTGAAGATGGACCACTTCATGGAATCGCTATTGCGGTGAAGGACCTCATCGACGTGAAGGGCGTGACACGAGGAAATGGCAATCCAAAGGCTATGGCCGCCGCCGCCGCTGCTGCTGATGCTCCCATAATCGCGGCCCTTCGCGAGGCCGGAGCAGACGTTTTCGCGACGACCGCGCTGCTGGAGTACGCGGCGGGTGCTCTGCATCCAGACGTTCCAGAGACGAGGAATCCCTTTAATCCTCAGCGCACTGCTGGGGGATCGAGCGGGGGCTCGGCTGCATTGGTTGGAGCCGGTGTGTGCGATGTTGCGATTGGCACCGATACGGGTGGTTCAATCCGCATTCCTGCGCACTACTGCGGAATTGTCGGCTTCAAGCCTAGTTACAACACCTTTGATTTGGCGGGTGTGCAGCCACTCGCGCCGTCGCTCGATCATGTCGGGCTACTCGCGAAGGACGTCACGATCACCGAGCGCGTCGTCGCGGCATTGACGGGCGAAGAAGTGGCAGTCCCACGAGCAGGTCGACTCCGCATTGGTATTGTCACCAGTCAGTTGACTGATCCGGTGATCACGGCCGAAGTTCGTCACACGTTGGCCGATGCCGTTGAGCGACTCCGGATTGGTGCCGACATAGTTGAAGTCGATGGTGGAGCGTTCTTGGAAATGCGCGACACCTTCGACGACATCATCTTGTACGAGGCCTGGCAAGTCCATCGCGAACAGGTCGAACGCGATCCCGATCACTACGGCCCAGAGACGCTTCGCTTATTACGGACGGCATCGTTGATCACTCGCGAGGCCTACGACGCGACGATTGCAAAGCGTGCTCGTCTGATGCCGGCCACCGATGCGGTCTATGCGAACGTGGACGTTGTAATGACGCCCGCAGCTCCGTGCGTGGCGCCGGTGACGACACCGCCGATCGATACTCCCGAGGGTGAAGCTGAGGGTCTCTTCACAAGTATTTTTAACTTGACCGGTGCTCCAGCGATCGTGTTACCGTGCGGCTTTAGCGACGAGGGGCTACCGATCGGCTTGCAGCTTTCCTCGCCGCGGGGGAGCGATATGGCGCTCCTTCGTATAGCCGCAGAGATCGAAAAACTTCTCGCCGTTGAGCGTAGGAAGCCATTAATTTCCTGAGCGAAGTTGCTCAGTACGTATTCGACTGTCTTGGAGGATCAAGACATGAGGGAGACCAGAAGTGACGACCAGGCCGATCATTATCGGGAGTGAGCGCAGCGAGGCCGGGTTGCCCGCAGGAATGGATCTGCTGCGTCAGGGCGCCTCTGCCCTCGATGCTGTCGAGGCTGCACTTCGGCTCTGTGAAGACAATCTTGAAGATCACTACGTTGGCACCGGCGGCCTACCCAATGCGCGAGGCGAAGTCGAACTCGACGCGTCGGTGATGATTGGCTCGAGCCGGGCCTTCGGTGCCGTCGGAGCAGTGCGTGGCTTTCCGCATCCGATCTCGATCGCGCGCGCAGTTCTCGAAAGGCTTCCTCAGCACTGCCTGTTGGTTGGTGACGGCGCGGAGATTTTCGCTGAAGAGCAGGGATTCGAGCGCGCGGAACTCTTGACGGATGAGGCCAGGCGACTATTTCGAGAATCACTTGCACCCTCAGATGAGTCTGTTGAAGGGGAAAAGACGATCGCCGCTCGGGGCGATGACCTCTATCGTGTGACGGCGATTGAGTTGGTGAAGCGCTTCCGCCCTCACGATGGCCCGTGGGGGACGATCAACGTGATTGCACTCGATGAGAGTGGCGAGATGGTAGTTGGCGTTTCGACCAGTGGCTACCCTTGGAAGTATCCGGGTCGCGTCGGGGACTCTGCGCTGCCCGGTACGGGCAATTACTGCGACCTGCGCTACGGCGGTGCGGCTTGCACCGGACGTGGTGAAATGAGCATGAGGATTACCGGAGCTCGAATGGTCGTCGACGCTCTGGCACGTGGTGAAGATCCGTCGCAGGCCTGTCGCTTGATGCTCGCTGAAGCGGCGACGCTCCCGGATGCCTTTGCAGCAGAACTCCGCACGCTCTGTCTCACCCCAGTTGGACGGCATGGGGGGGCAGCTGGTCAACGGGGTTCGACGTACAATGTGATGACAACTGCGAGCACCGTACCCGAAATATTCCCAAGGACTTCGCTATGAAAATCTTCATCTCTTCCGACATGGAAGGTACCGCTGGGGTCGTTGACTGGGATCAAGTACTGATTGGTGGTCGCCACTACGAGTATTACGCCGATCTCTTGACCAAGGAGATCAATGCGGCAATTGAAGGCGCGATGAGAGCGGGCGCAACGGAGTTCTTGGTGAACGACTCGCACTCGAAGATGGCCAATCTCAGGCCGGACGCGCTCGCGGGTTCGGCTCGCTACCTCTCTGGTCGCTTCAAGCCGATGTACATGATGCAGGGTCTCGATGGTACTTTCGACGCAGTCTTCTTCGTCTCGTATCACGGCTCGATGAGCAGTACGTCCTCGACGCTCTCGCACACCTACTTTCCAACAGCCATCGCTGAGGTGACGATCAACGGCGTCGTCGCGGGTGAGGCAGGAATCAACGCGCTCGTCGCTCAGGCCTACCGAGTACCGGTCGTGCTGGTGACCGGTGACGCAACAACGGCGATGGAGATAGAGCCGTTCTGTCCTGGAGTGCATAAGGCGATCGTGAAGGAGTCGGTGACTCGGTTTTCTGCGAACTCGATGCATCCCGAGCAGGCACGAGAGTTGATTGGCGAGCAGGCCTTCCTAGCTACGAAGTCGATTGCTTCGGCGATGCAGGTCGCGGTAGAGCTACCGGCTACGCTGAGAATTCAGTTCCGAACGAGTGATTATGTCGACCTTGCAACACGAGTGAACGGTGTTGATCGCACTGGTGATCTCAGTGCAGAGATCATCGAGTCCGATCCACTCGAGCTCTATAGCATTTTCATCACGGTCGTACTCCTCTGTCGAGGGCTCACCGAGTAGTTTGCTCCGAAGATTGACGTTGAGCTACTTCGCGTCACGACGGGCGGGGTAGTGGATGGTCGGCACGGTCGTCACTCGTGGCTTCGAGGGTGTGGATCACAATGGGATATCTAGAGAACTCGCGCTCGGATCTTTAGATATTCAAACTTTGGACATAAGTTCCCGTCGAGAGTTACCTGCAATCTTAACCGCTTCTTTGGGAATTGCGCTACTTTGCGGACGCTGGGTTGTTGGTCGTTCTGCGATCAGTTCTACTACCTTGGCCCATAAGGTAAGTGGCAATTGAGCCCAGACCACGAATATACGAATGGGCTCGCTCAACTCTTCCAGAACTTAACGCACGCGGGAAAGCAGAACAATGATCGGGCTACTGTTCGTTGGATTTGTAGCAGGTGTCATTGCCGGTATCTCTCCGTGCATCCTCCCGGTTCTTCCCGTAGTGCTGGTGGGCTGGACCACTCCGTTTGAAAACGCCGAGCATTCATTGCGAGCACGACGGCGTCGATCAGCATCGGTTGTCGCTGGACTGGTTGTAAGCTTCAGTCTTATCGCTGCACTCGGGTCCGTGATATTGAGCAGTCTTGGGCTGCCGCAAAATCTCCTGCGAAATGTAGGGATAGCGCTGCTTATACTTTTCGGCATTGGCCTATTAGTTCCGCCAATTGAGTTACTGCTGGAGCGCCCCTTTGCTCGCCTGGCTGGTCGTTCCCCTCGCGGCACTAGATCTGGCTTTGTCCTAGGCCTGGGACTGGGGATGGTCTTCGTCCCATGCGCCGGACCAGTTCTTGCCGCAGTGTCGGTTCTTGGAGCCACTCATCACACAACGTTTTACATCATACTGTTGAGTTTCTTCTTTGGATCGGGTGCTGCATGCCCCTTGTTCACGATTGCTTTGGCAGGTGATCGATTGATTGAGAAGAACCGCCGTCTTTCACAGCGGGCACGTAACCTCCGACCCGCCGCCGGGGTCCTTCTGATACTCATGGCCCTTGCTATCGCTCTGAATGCCACCAGCGCAATCCAGCGTTGGATCCCGAGCTACACCGCGATACTGCAACAACACGTTGAAGGTAACTCGTTCACGGTTCACGAGTTGCGAAGCCTCAACAACCAACCAACCAAGGATGGCTCGCTCGTAGCTTGTGAACTATTGGCAGCTAAAGCGTTGATCCCTTCATTGCAAGAATGCGGTGTTGCGCCTGAATTTACGGGAATTACCAGCTGGCTCAACACGCTCGGAGACCGTCCATTGACCCTTGCGAGTCTTCGCGGCCATGTGGTTCTCGTTGATTTTTGGACTTACTCGTGCATCAACTGTCAGCGCACTCTTCCTCACGTTGAAGCGTGGTACGCCAGATATCACAAGTACGGGTTTGACGTCATTGGCGTGCAGGCACCGGAGTTTGCCTTCGAACACGTGCTTGGCAACATACGCGCTGGTGCGAAAAGCCTCGGCGTGGATTATCCAATTGCGGTGGACAATCGTCTGACAACGTGGACGGCCTATAGCAACGAATACTGGCCCGGTGAATACTTGATCGGAGCCAACGGAGTAATCCGCCATGTGGCTTACGGCGAAGGCGATTACTCTCAAGATGAATCGCTGATTCGTCAGTTGCTGAAAGCCGCCAATCCGATTCAGAACCTTCCTCCTGCGACCAACGTGCCTGATCTCACGCCGAGCCAACAGATCAGTCCTGAGACGTACCTTGGTTATGATGAATCACGGTATTTTGACGGGGGCGCGTTGGGAGAGAACACGAGCGCGAACTACAGATTCCCATTGCAGATTCCGGTAGGTGAGTACGGGCTTTCAGGAACTTGGCTTACGAAAAGTCAGGAGATTTCCGCAATTACTAGAGCGGAACTCACCTTAAACTTTCAGGCAAACAAGGTCTACTTAGTGCTTGGTGGCACGGGCACTGTTCGAGAGTCCCTCAATGGAAAATTCGTAACGAGAATCCGGGTGTCAGGGTTCCCACGTCTCTACACGCTTCTTGTTCAAAAGTCTGACGCCACTGGAGAATTGAACCTGCAATTCACTTCAGGAATTCAGGCGTACGACTTCACATTTGGTTAGGCCCAAAGTCACTCGAGTGCTGTGCCCGTTGTAACGAGTCAAGCAAAGTACGCAGAGACCCAAGTAACCTCACGCCGACCGGAACTGCTGGTCGCTTCAACTGGTCGGCGCAATGAGAGTGGTCGGTCTCTCTAGCAACTTCTTGGAATCGAGCGTCAAGCAGGATTGCTCGCTCAGGCTGCCTTGATCTGGCATGGAGGGAAGGTTGCATGGCTTGGAAGACTTGAGGACTTCTTCAGATTGACATCGCAGGATGGGTTGACTTCAGACACCCGAGCTCTATCGCATCTTCGTCACGGTCGTGCCACTCTGTCGAAGGTCCTCCGGGTAGTTTGCTCCGAAGATTGACGTTGGGCTATCGCGCGTCACGACGGGCGGAGTGGTGGATGGTCGACACGGCCGCCAATAGAGCGGATCCGGGAGATATCTCACACTGACGCGATGGCTCGGCCCCCTTGGCTGATTGACTCGGGTTCTGGATAAGGAACGATGGTTAGTTCGGCAGTGTGGCGAGGAAATCGCGCATCACCTTCTGGAAGAGGTCGAACTCCTCGATCTGCGGTGAGTGGCCAGATTTTTCGAAAACGACCAATTTCGCGCTCGGAATCAGCGACGCGATCGTCTCTGCTGCAGCCACGGTTGTCACCCAGTCCGTGCGTCCGACGGTGACGAGCGTCGGACAAGCGACTGTTGGAAGTTGCGGGCGCAGGTCGTAGTTGGGCAGGTTGTGCTGGAAGCACCAGTTGTGGGCCTCGTAGCGGTAGATGCCGGCGTCCACACTTTGTTTCGACTTCACCGGGTCATATTCGAAGTCGTAGAGCGGGATGATCTCGGCCCATCGCTCCTTTAGGTCCTCGTCGTCGGTGATTTCGCCACGCCAGTAGCGGTTGAAGTTATCCCAGTTGATCTCGATGCGGGTCTGCGTGCGAGCGTTCTCGAAGGCGCGATCCAAGAAGGACCTGTCCGCAGCGGTGTCGCGAAGGATCATCGCCCGAGTGTGTTCGGGAAAGGCGAGGGCGTACTCCATCGCGATCAAACCGCCGTACGAGCCGCCGGCGATGACGATTTGATCGGCACCTATCCACTCGCGAAGCCCGTCGACGTCAGCCGCCCATTGGGCGTGGGAAAACGGTGGCTTCCCTTCGCTCAATCCACAGCCTCGCGCGTCAAAGACGACCACTTGGAACTTGTCCGACAGCGGTCCGAACGTCGCCTTTGGTTCCGCGAGCGAGCCAATGCCGCCGCCGCCATGATGGGCGATCAGCACCGGTGCGCCCTTTTCCCCGAGCACCTCGACGTTCAGTTCATTGTCATTAATAACGACGCGCATCTACACTCCTTCTCGTTGATTAGCCAATGGTACAGATTAAAAAATGCCGTGTCTACTCACACGCTCTGGCGAGCGATCCATTTCGTGACGAGTAACTCGAGCACATCGAGCGGAACCGCGCCATTTCCGAGCACGGTGCCGTGAAAGTCTCGGATGTCGAAGGCGTCGCCGAGCTGTTCGGAAGCGACCTTGCGTAGCCGTTCAATCTCTCTTCGTCCGATCATGTAGGCGAGGGCCTGCCCCGGCCAGCCGATGTAGCGGTCGATTTCGTTGGCGACGTTGGAAGCTGTGGTCGCGGTGTTGTCCCACATGTAGTCGATGGCCTGTTGGCGGGACCAACCAAAGTGATGCATTCCGGTGTCAACGACGAGGCGACACGCCCGCAGCGCATCAAATGAGAGCATGCCGAGTCGCGCCAAGTCCGAGCTGTAGAGACCCATCTCATCGGCCAGTCGCTCGCTGTAAAGGCCCCAGCCTTCGACGAAGCCACAGACTTGGGCGTCTAGGAAACGTCGGTACAGCGGAAGATCCGTGAGAGTCTGTGCGGTGGCGATCTGAAGATGATGGCCGGGCGTGCTCTCGTGGAAAGCGAGCGCTTCGTATTCGTAGGTGAATCGCTCTGAAGGATTGAGCGTCAACACGCAGTGGGCGCCGGGTCGGCTGCCGTCTTCCGCTGGTGGCCGATAGAACGCCAGCGCCGCACTCTTGGCCTCGACGGGGTGGATCTCTTCGATGATGCACGTGGCAATTTCGTACGGCGGGAACCACTCGTTGCGTGCGGACTCTGCGCGATCCAGTGCATCTTGGACGACCTTCACGATCTCTCCCGAGGTTGTAAAGCGCAGGGAGAGATCTTCGCGAAGGCGCCGGAGGATCGATGGTACGTGGGTCTCACCTAGCACGCGTCCACCGATTTGCGCCCACTCCGGCTGCAGCGCGGCAATGCGATCGAGGCCAATCTGATGAATCTCTTCGGGAGTGAGCTCGGTCGTCGTGTGACGACGCACCGCCTTTTTGTAGGACTCTTCGCCCCGAGCGGCAAAGCGAATGCCGACGTGGTTGTCGTCGCGCGCAACCGGCAGCATCCCATCGGTCAAGAAATTGCAGAGTCGCTCTATCGCCGGGCGAACCGATTTGGTGACGAGTGTCCGTGTCTTTTCGACAAATGCATTACGATCAATTCCCGGTCCAATCTCGGGATGAGCAAGCGTGTCGTCTTCTATTGGGAGTTCGAGGTGTCCACGTAGTTGGTCGAGCGCTCTTTTGATGCCAACGCTCGTTGAGTGACGACCCTCGTTATTTGCAACCGCGTAACGCTCGGTTATCGCGTCGAAGTAGTGACCGAGCCCCGAAAGACGGGTGAGATATGCCTCAGCGGCATCATCATTGTTGACGACGGCCGCGGGGACACACATGAAGACCATCGCGTGCGGTGAGGAGTAACCCTCTGAAGCCGCATCTGCCTCCCAGATGCCCTCTTCGAGATCGGTACGGGCTCCCCATGCGAGGCGACGCAAGACCGCTGCGTTGATTTGATCGGGCTCGGACAGTGCTTCAGTGTCGAGCTCTGCGAGACGTCCCTCGATGGCAAGAAGGCGTGCGGCGCCCTCCTTGGAACCTTCCCTACTGGGGTCGGGGAGTAGTGCGTCGTATCCCGAGATGCCGAGCAGTGTCGCAGAAAGTGGATCGATCGTGTTTTGTGCTTCGAAGAACTCGTTGCTTAGCGCTTCGAGTTCGACGTCACGGTTGGCGTTAGACATTTGTTGCTCCTTATAACTGTTTCCCCGTCGGCGCCCAGTTCAAACGACGGCGTCTTCACACTTCGCGAAATCTCCCATTGGCTACTCACCGTAGTAGCCGCCATCTCGGCTGAGGTGTTGTGGGAGATACTCAGGATCACTACGTTGCTCGCGAGTTGAGCGAGATGGCGATAATTGTTTTCATTAATAGAGGGCATGCCCACCGTCGACCGACAGCGTCTGGCCGCTCACCCAAGAAGAGTCGGGGGAGACGAAGAACCTGACGCCGTTGGCAATATCCTCTCCCTTTCCGAGGCGTCGGGTCGGTATCGCGTCGAGCAGCTTTTTCTGGCCCTCTTCGCCGTAACTCTCCCACTGGGCGATAGAAGTCGGGTTGGAGAGCACGAAGCCCGGCGCAATGCAGTTGACGGTGATGCCGAAGCGACCGAGCTCGTGTGCCATCTGACGGGTGAAGCCAATCTGTGCCGCTTTGGCACTGGCGTAGGCCTGGATGCCGGTAAGACTGACGCTCTTTCCTGCGCCAGAGGAGATATTGACAATCCGTCCCCATCCGCGCTCCTTCATTCCCGGAACTACGGCCCGAACACAGATGAAGGTGCCCGTGAGGTTGGCGTCGACCACCTCGCGCCACTGCTCATTGGTGATCTCCTCGAGAGAATGGCCAACCTGCCCACGCACCCCACCGGCACTATTCACCAGAATGTCGGCTCCGCCGATGCTCGCCACGAAGGCATTGACGGCTTTGGAGTCGGTGACGTCGACGGTGTCCTTGTCGATGCCGTGTACCGTGGCACCCTCGTCCGTCAGCATCTCGGCGATCGCCTTGCCGATGCCCTGCGCAGTTCCAGTGACGATTGCGACCTTGCCGGCGAGTGGAGAGTTCTCGAAGTGACTCATTACTTCACCCATCCCGACTCGATGACTTCACGGACTTCGGCCACTCCTGCGGCCCAGACCTTCTGCATCGCTTCATCTGGGTACTCGTAGGCGCCGCCCAAGCTGCCGTCTGGAGCGGCCTCACGAATTGCATCAGGACCGAGGTTCATCACTAGTTCTCGGGGAACGATTGGTTTGGGTGCTGGCATCTCGATGTCAGCGAGTCGGGTCCAGGCGAAGTTCTCAACCCACGATCCGTGCATCTGGTCGTGATCGAACTCATTGGCAGCGACGACAGTCTTTGGTCCGCTGTACCAACTGTGAAAGAGGACTTGGACTACTTCATTGCGAGGTTGGCAAGTCCACTCTCTGATCAGTCCGGCGACTGGTGAGTTGCCACCGTGGCCATTGATCATGGCGATTCGGCGAAAACCTTGGTGTTCGAGGCAATCGAGCAGGTCGCGCACTACCTCGATGTATGTACTGAAACGAAGGCTCATTGAACCGGGGTAGGAGGCGAAGTAAGGAGCCATCCCAAAGGGCAGTACGGGTAGGACGGGGACACCGAGCGGTGCTGTCGCTTCGACTGAGACACGCTCGGCGAGGATGGCATCAGTTCCCAGCGAGAGAAATCCGTGTTGCTCGGTCGAACCGACCGGCAGGACGATTCGATCGTCGTGTTCAAGGTATTTCTCAACTTGCATCCAGTTCGAGTCAAAGATGCGCATATTTGTCTCATCTTTCTGGCCGAACCCTCGACCGGTATGGCGATTATGAACTCTGGAGCATTGACTACCGGGGTTCAAAGAGATGATAGCCAAGCCCTTTACGTTCTGAATGAAGATTTGCGCAGTTGATTTGAGGTCACCCTGCAATGCGGCTTGTGTCCCTCTAAAACATCTGTTGAATATGCCACTTTGGAGTAACGTGCCATGGTGAAGTGGCGACATTGATGTTGTTATCGAATGGTCTTGGCGAAGAGGAGAGTCCGTGAGGCGTATACTCGACATCAAGAATCTCGCGGTCCGAATTGACATGCGTGATTCTGCTGTTACACCGGTCGATGGAGTGAGCCTCCACATCGAGGCTGGTGAGACGCTCGGTATCGTGGGCGAGTCTGGCTGCGGCAAGTCGATGACGGGGCTGTCAATCATGCAATTGCTTCCGCCGGGTGGCCACATATCCGCCGGCAGCATCGAGTTCATGGGCCGCGACCTCGCGCCACTTGACTACAACGAGATGCACAAGATCCGTGGCAACGAGATTGCGATGATCTTCCAGGACCCGATGACCTCGTTGAACCCCACCAAGACCATTGGCGCGCAGGTGGCGGAGCCGGTGCGCATCCATCGTGGAGCGAGTCACCGTGAGGCGCTTGACCGCGCGGCTGAAGTCCTGGGACTAGTCGGTCTACCCCGTCCGAGGGAGCGTCTCGGGGATTACCCTCACCAGCTTTCTGGGGGAATGCGCCAGCGCGTGATGATCGCTATGGCACTGGCTTGTGAGCCCAAGTTGTTGATTGCGGACGAACCGACGACCGCTCTGGATGTCACGATTCAGGCACAGATTCTTGAGCTGCTTGATAACTTGAAAGAGCAGCTCGACATGTCGGTGCTGCTGATTACCCACGATATGGGCGTAATCGCCGGCCGCGCGGATCGTGTGATGGTGATGTACGCAGGAAAGGTCGTTGAGGCGAGTTCGATCGATGCCCTCTTTGATGAGATGCGCCATCCCTACTCACAAGCGTTGCTCGCCTCGATCCCACGTCTTGAGCAGGACAATAAGTACCGTTTGCACAGCATCCCCGGTCTGCCACCGGACCTTACGAACCCACCAGTTGGTTGCAGGTTTGCGCCCCGCTGTGATCGGGCTACGGATCAGTGTCGTGCTGAGGAGCCACCATTCAGCGCCGCGTCGGACGAGCACGGCTTCGCCTGTTGGCACCCAATTAATGGCCCACTCGATCTCTCCTTATCGCGTCAAGCTGGAGGCGCCGCGCAAGAGAGCGAACCCCCGATGCTGCTACGAGTGACGAATCTCGTGAAGGAATTCCCTGTTGCCCAGGGCTCGATTTTTCGTCGAAGTGCGGCGAGCGTGCACGCGGTCTCCGGCGTCTCCTTCAGCGTGAAGAAGGGTGAGACGTTCGGTCTGGTCGGTGAGTCGGGCTGTGGAAAGACCACGGTGGGGCGTCTCGTCACAGCACTCGAAGCGCCTAATTCGGGGTCGATTGAACTAGACGGAGAGGACATCACAAAGCTGGATCGCAAGTCGCTCCGGGCCAAGCGCAAGGACTTTCAACTGATGTTCCAAGATCCGTACGCCTCACTCGACCCCCGTATGCGAGTCGGCCGGATCCTGCGTGAGCCGCTCGCGATTCAAGGTATTGGCAGTCGTAAGGAGCAAGAAGAGGTGATCCAAGGCTTACTCGCCGACGTTGGCCTGGCGCCCGACGCGGTCGATCGCTACGCACACGAGTTCTCTGGTGGTCAGCGTCAGCGTATCGGCCTCGCTCGAGCGCTCGCACTGAATCCCAGGCTCGTCGTCGCCGACGAACCAGTCAGTGCGCTCGACGTCTCAATTCGTTCGCAGATTCTGAACTTGATGAAGCGTCTGCAAGAGGAACACGGTCTCACCTACATTGTGATCTCGCACGACCTCGCGGTAGTGAAGTACCTCGCTGACACGATCGGAGTGATGTACCTCGGAAAGATTGTCGAGACCGGTCCGAGCGACGTAATCTATGAACACCCTGTGCACCCCTATACGGCCAGCTTGATCGAGGCGATTCCACTTCCTTCGCCTGAACTGGAACGAACCAAGACTGGAAGTCCGGTTAAGGGGGAACTGCCGAGTGCAATCAGTCCTCCGTCAGGGTGTCGATTCCGCACTCGCTGTGACCGAAACACCGACCTCTGCGCTCAGCAAGAGCCGGTGCTGCGTTCGTTTGGACCACAGCATATGGCAGCCTGCCACTTTCCTTTGGAGCCCGTGGGCGTGGAGATTTCTAGGGGTCCAGCTCGGACGAGTTCCGTCGATACCGCTGAGTAGTGACGGTTTAGTTGCCTGAAACGCCAGGCAGTGTGGACCTTGGACAGGTGTTTTGTATCGAAAGTACCATTCGCTTGAGCACCGAAAGTATTTTCAGTGGCGTTCCTATTCATGCTCCGTCAGCGAGTCATATCGGCTACGATTCTCCTGCGTTGGTGGTGCCAGTCAATAATTGGGAGGTTGGTTGATGAAAAATTCACTTGGAAAGCGCGTTCGGATATCTGGGTTAGCTTTAGCGCTCGCATCATCCGTAGGCCTGATCGGCCTTGGCTCCGGGGCACTTGCTACAAGTGCCTCCGCGTCGAGCGTGAACAAGAGCGCAACGGTCACGTATGCACTTCCAGCTTCAGTTACGCCGAACTACATCTTTCCAATAATGGGAGCGGCGGTCTACAGCAACGTCAACCTCTACCAGTTCCAACAGTTGATGTTCCGACCGCTCTATTGGTTCGGTCAAGGAACTAAGCCATCTTTCAACGAGTCGCTTTCGCTGGCGCTGGCACCGGTGTACTCAAACGGCGGTAAGACCGTGACCATCAAGCTCAAGAAGTACAACTGGTCAGACGGCAAGCCCGTCACCGCAAGCGACGTCATTTTCTTTATGAACATGTTGAAGGCAGAGAAAAGCATCTGGCCGATTTACGTGGTAGCCGAGTTCCCCGACAACGTAACGGCAATGTCAGCTCCTAACCCGTCAACGGTCGTCTTCACGTTAGATAAGGCCTACTCCTCGAACTGGTTCCTCTACAACGAACTGAGCCAGATCACCCCTCTTCCCCAGCATGCGTGGGACAAGGAATCAACAACTGGGAAAATCGGCAACTACGACAGCACTACCACCGGGGCCAAGGCAGTTTTCAACTACCTAACCGCTCAGGCGAAGATCCCGACCGCCTACGCGACGAACCCGCTGTGGAAGATCGTCGACGGTCCTTTCAAATTGCAGTCCTATCAGACGACCGGTTACGCCGCGTTCGTTCCGAATGCGAAGTACTCCGGTGCGGTGAAGGCCAAATACGCCAAGTTGATCCTGGAGCCCTTCACGACGGACACCGCAGAGTTCAACTCACTTCGTGCGGGCGCGGTCAACTACGGCTACGTCCCACCGCAAGACGCAGCCCAGATCGCGCTTCTGAAGACCCAGGGATATGCGTCGTCACCGTGGATTGGCTGGGGTATCAACTACTTCTCGGAGAACTTCAACAACCCAACCGTTGGACCGATTTTTAGGCAACTGTACTTCCGTCAGGCATTCCAGGAGATGGTCAACCAGCCACAGAATGTCAAAAAGGCCCTCTACGGCTACGGCTATCCAACCTATGGGCCCGTCCCCATCAAGCCGGCGAATAACTTCGCGTCTCCGCAAGAGGCCAACAACCCGTACCCGTTTAGCCCATCAAATTCCGCAAAACTCTTGAAGAGTCACGGCTGGAACGTGAAGCCCGGTGGTATCTCGACCTGCGCCAAGCCAGGAACTGGTGCTTCTGAGTGCGGCGCGGGTATCCCCAAGGGTCGAAAGTTGATCTTTAACCTGCAGTACATCTCGGGTTTAACGTACGTTTCCGTGGAGATGGAGCAACTTAAGACGAATCTCGCCTTGGACGGCGCCCAATTGAACCTGACGACGGCTCCGTTTGACACGATTCTCTCTAATATGGTCGCGTGCCCGGTCGGACCGACGTGCACCTGGGAGTTCGAGAACTGGGGTCAGGGTTGGTCGTATGGTCCTGATTACTACCCAACTGGTGAGTCAATCTTCGCAACTGGAGTTGGTATGAACGGGGGCAGTTACACGAACGCGACCAACGACGCGAATATCAATGCGACGCACGTCATCTCGGGTACTGCGGTTCTCTACAAGTACGAGAACTACCTTACGAAGCAACTCCCCGATGTGTGGCAGGCCAACCCGGACTTCCAGATCTCTGAAATCAGCACCAAGCTGAAGGGCGTGACGCAGAGTCCGATATTGAACTTCACGCCTGAGTTTTGGACGCTCACTAATTAGTTCGCCGTTGACTAACGACGACCACTCAAGATTGAGTTGATAGAAATGGCGCAAGTTTTGAACATCCGTGTCGACGGGGCCGATGGCCTCGTCGGCGCGGATGTTCCTTTCTATCTATACGGAGATCCAGAACGCGGTCCGACCATCTCGTTAATTGCCGGCGTGCATGGTTGTGAATATACGTCGATGCTCGGGCTCCGGAGATTCCTTGCTGGGCTCGATGAGACGGCTTTGAGAGGCAGTCTGCGAGTTGTGCCGATAGCGAACATCGCGGCATTCCACGCCCGTGCGGCGTTCGTCGTGCCGCACGACGGTCTCAACCTGAACCGTTGTTTTCCTGGTGATCCGAACGGTAGTTTTTCTGAACGTCTCGCCTATGCGCTCTTTGAGAACGTAATTCGTCCCGCTGATCACCATATCGACTTGCATGCCGGTGACCAGGTCGAGGACCTTGAACCATTCACGATCTACGACGCCTCCAACGTCGAGGAGCAGTCGCGTGCAATGGCCTACGCCTACGGGCTCGGTTACGTGGTTCGAGATGATCATTCCGCGAGTCCGATTGCGGGTACGTCGAGCGCTGCAGCGGCGGCGGTTGGGATTGCCTCCATCACCGCAGAAGTTGGCGGACGTGGTCTCGTCGATGAGATCTCGGTGCGCCTGCACGAGGAGGGAATCAAGCGGGTTCTTTCGATGCTCGGCGTGCTCCCGGGCTCTTTTCCTCCGGTACCGGACCCGGTCGAACTGGATCACTGGGTCTGGCTGCGGTCGACCGAAGCCGGTTGGTGGACGTCACACGTTAGCGTCGGCGACCAGGTTTCTGCGGGGACGGTAATCGGCACGGTCTCAGCACTCAATGGAAGCGCCGTCGAAGAGATCATCGTCCCAGAGTCGGGCGTTCCGCTCTTTTTGACGACGAGTCCTGCGGTTGCGAAGGATGGTCTGCTGCTCGGCCTCGGAGTCCAGTGAGGGATCGAAGTTCATCCGATGCAACTGAGCTTCAATTCTCTAGAGCAATGAACTATCAGGTAGGTTCAAACTGACGCGCTACCTTTTTCGAAGAGTTGGACAGGCGATAGTCGTCGTGATCCTGGTCTCGATGGTCACGTTCCTACTACTGCATCTCCTGCCGGGCGGAGTCGCTCGCGCCGATCTTGGCATGCGCGCGACGCCGAGCGCGATTCGAGACTTTAACGTCGCGAACGGCTACAACCGTGCGCTTCCGATGCAGTACTTGTTGTACATTGACCATCTTCTGCACGGTAATCTCGGTTACTCCTACAAACTCAACGAGCAGGTGAGCACGCTGCTGGCGATGGACGTTCCAAAGAGTGCCTACCTGAGTGGCCTGGCACTGTTCTTTACAGTCATGATCGGTGTTCCGCTCGGCGTCTACCAGGCGGTTCGTCGTAACCATCCCGACGACTACGCGTTTACGAGCCTCGCCTTCGTTGGTTACTCAATGCCCGCATTCTGGCTCGGATTGCTGTTGATCGCTTTCTTCTCCGTGTATCTGAAGTGGCTTCCTCCAGCGGCACCAGAGACCGCCAGCGTCGGCGGCGCGATTAGCGACCCGAAGGCGATGATCCTTCCGGTGATTACGCTGACGGTCGGTGGGGTGGCCTGGTTCAGCCGTTACATGCGATCGTCAGTGATTGAGAACCTGGCCCAGGACTATATTCGAACGGCGCGTGCGGTGGGTGCGACAAAAAAGGGTGTGCTTTTTCGCCACATGCTGCGTAACGCGCTTTTGCCTATCGTGACAATGCTTGGGCTGAGCATCCCGGCACTGCTCGCCGGCAACTTGATTACCGAATCGGTCTTTAACTATCCGGGCATAGGACTTTTGTTCTGGAACTCCGCTCAGACACGCGACTACCCGACTTTGATGGCCCTGACACTACTCGTGGCTGTTTTCACTGTGCTGGGCAGCTTGATGGCGGACATCGCCTATGGCATTGTCGACCACCGGGTGCAGCTCGCGTGACGCGCCGTCACCGAGAAAGTGGCATCGAGGTTTCACGTGTCACTTGAGCTTGAGTTGAACCTTGGCGGCGACGACAAATCCAAGCAGATTTCGCAACTGGTTCGCCCCGCGCGAAAGCGCGGTGCGAACGTGTTTGACGTCTTTAGAGAGAACAAGCTTGCGCTGGCCGGAGTGGTCATCATCGTCTTGATTGTGCTCTTCTGCTTCATTGGGCCGCTTTTATACCATTCGAATCAGATCGCTACGAACCTGAACATAGCGAATGATCCGCCAGGAGCAGGACACCCGCTCGGCACGGACAACGTCGGTTACGACGAACTTGGCCGCCTGATGGTCGGTGGGCAATCCTCGCTGGAGATTGGCATTGTTGCGGCGCTTCTCGCGGGATTCTTTGGTGTGTTCTGGGGAGCCATTGCAGGATTCTTCCGCGGGATTGTGGGAACGATCATGATGCGCATCGTCGATGCATTTCTCGCGATCCCGATCCTGTTCGTGCTATTGCTGATGGCATCGATTATCAAAGTCAATCAACTGAACCTGACGCTGGTCATCGCGGCCTTCTCCTGGCTGGTGCCCGCCCGCCTAATACACGCGGAGACGCTGACGCTTCGGACGCGTGAGTACGTCGAGGCGGTCAAGGGCATGGGTGGTGGGGCAGGTCGGAGCATCTTCTTGCACGTGATTCCGAACGCGATCGGCACGATTGTCGTGAACATAACCTTCCAGGTCGCTGACGCGATTCTCGCCTTGGCGGCACTTGGCTTCCTGGGCTTTGGGATTGCACCACCAGCCGCGAACTGGGGCGCGATGCTCTCCCAGGGCGTGACCTACCTCTACGCCGGCGAGTGGTGGCTGATCTACCCCGCCGGAGTCATGATCATTCTGACGGTGATGGCATTCAACCTCATCGGCGACGCACTTCGCGACGCCTTCGACGTGAGGCTGCAGCGCAGGTAGCGCCTTCACTTCCCAGAGACTACCGACGGACAGCCTTGGTTGCGAGCAGTTAGAATTCTTTCTGACTAATTATTGGAGTATGTTTTGCAACGCTGTTCGCTTCTAATGACGAAAAGAGGCTCTCGCCTCACTCTCCGGAGAAGGCAGACTCGAATCTTCGTACTCCTGTGTAATGGCGAGGAGCCGTCGTTGAAGTCCGTGAATTAGTGCAGAAGGGGTGGTTGGAGTAATGGGAAACGCTGAGTCGACAGGAAGCCAACAAAGGGTTGCTGTCGTTACCGGGACGGCACACGGAATCGGGGCGGCCATTGCCGCCGCACTTGAGAGGGACGGCAACAAAGTCTACGGCGTGGATAAGGACACGGTGGACGTGACGGACTCATCCGCGGTGGACGCCTTCTTCGCCGAGATTGGCAATGTCGACATCCTGGTCAACAACGCCGGCGGCGTCGTGGGCCAGGTGCACCACTCGATCGAAGAGATCGCCGACGAGGATTGGTCCGCCGTGATCGCGGCAAACCTGACCAGTACGTTCAACTGCACCAGAGCAGTTGTCACGAGCATGAAGAGCCGAGGCTGGGGTCGAATTGTTAACATCTCTTCTGGCGCGGGCCGTAGCGTGAGTTTGACCGGCATCCAGGCTTACGCGTCATCGAAGGCTGGACAAATCGGCTTCACGCGTCAAATGGCTCACGAACTGGGCCCGTTCGGCATCACGGTTAACTGCATCGCTCCAGGATTCGTGCTCTCGAACCCTACGACCATTAAACAATGGGAGAGTTACGGCGAGAAGGGTCAGACAGCCCTCGTCGAAGGCATCGCGGTGCGCCGACTCGGCGTGCCAGAGGACATCGCTCACGGTGTCCAGTTCTTTGTCTCCGAACGGTCGTCGTGGATCACCGGCCAGACCATCTCGATTGACGGTGGAAATGCTCTCTTTTAATTCGGCTGACGAAGAGTACATTGAAGAACTCGCTGACTACGTCGCGATACCCAGCGTGAGCCGGGACGCGACAGCAGAAACCATGCGTTCCGCGGCCGAATGGCTCGCTGCGCAGTTGTCCTTTGCTGACGGCCGCGTCGTTGGTACCGCGGGGCACCCGGTCGTGCGAGCTGACTGGCTGAAGGCTCCGGGCGCTCCGACAATCCTGGTCTATGGGCATTACGACGTGCAACCAACCGGTGATCTCGCCGAGTGGAAGACGCCACCATTCGAACTTATTCGCGAAGGTAACGTGATCCGCGGACGAGGGGTAACCGACGACAAGGGTCCGGTGTACATAGTGCTCAAAGTGGCGCAGGCCTTTATCGCGCAGGAGAACGCGCTGCCCTTGAACGTCAAGTTCGTTTTCGAAGGCGAAGAGGAGATTGGCAGTGCGCATTTCCCGAAGTTCTTGAGCGAACATGCGGACGAACTCGCCGCTGATCTGGTGATCTCGGCCGACGGAGCTATGTGGCGGCCGAGTGAGCCATCGCTGTCCATTGCCTCAAAGGGCCTCGTCACTCTGGACATTGAGGTCACCGGGGCCAAAGAAGACCTGCACTCTGGACGCTTCGGCGGCACTGTAGCTAACCCGCTGCATGCTCTCACTGAGATCTTGGCCAGTCTGCATTCGGCCGATGGCCGAATTGCGGTTCATGGCTTCTACGACGGGATCCCGGAGCTGAGCGTGGGCCGCCGAGCCGAAATCGCGGCGATACCTTTCGACGATGAACGTTATGTGGCCGACCTCGGCATTGATGAGGTCTTCGGCGAAACCGGCTTCAGCACTCTTGAACGCCTCTTTGAACGTCCGACGCTTGAGATCAACGGTGTGAAGGCCGGGGGTAAGTACACGGTCATTCCGCATATCGCGACTGGTCACGTTTCCTGTCGGTTGGTGCCCGGACAACGTCCCGAACACGTGCTCCAGGCCATCACTGAGCACGTGCTCGCCCGGAAGTTCTCGGGGATTCGTGTTGCCGTCCATCCGGACGAGGGCGGTGTGCCCGCATATACAATTCCCGCTGATCACCCCGCGATCCGAGCCGCGAGAGCCGCGCTGGAACACGTCTATCCGGGTCAGGAGGTGCTACTCGCGGTGATAGGCGGAACGTTGCCCGCCACGGCGCTGTTCGAAGAGGTACTCGGCGTCAAGACGCTCTTCTTCTCGTTCTCCACGGCAGATGAGCAATTACACGCACCGAACGAATTCATGCGGATCCCTCGATTGCGTGAAGGCATGCGCGCCTGGGAGCAACTCTGGCGGCTGCTCGCTGAGGGTCCGCACCGACTTTCCCCGGTTTCCAAAGGCCCAGTTGCGCGATGAGCACGGATCCGTACGTCTCTTATGGCTACCTCACTGCGGGCGTTGACCTGCCCACCTTCGAACTCGCGCCGGAGTTTGGTCGGGTTCCGCCTTACGCGAGTGGGTTAAGCCCCGCCGACCAGTCACGGGCCACACGGCTACTGCGCGACAATATCGTGATCAGTTTGCATGATCATCCGGTGAGGTTTCCCAACGATATGCACCAGACCCCTGAGTACAACCGCACTGGTCGTCAACATACTGGCTTCGCTGGATTGAAGGCATCTGGCATGACTGTGGTATTCGACAACATGATGGATGGCACCGCTTGTGTCACGGGCAATGCTCCCTGGCGGTGGTTGGACATCATTACCGATTTGGGCATGCGACAAGCCGATATTGCTCACCAAAGCGACATCATCGTGATTCGGACATTGGCCGATATCGACTACGTCCACCGAACGGGCAAGGTTGGACTGGTGTTCGGTCTGGAGGCGGCAACACCGATCGAGAACGAGATCGATCGCCTCGACGTCTTGCACGGCTTGGGTCTTCGACAGATCGGTATCGCTTACTCCGACGCGAACTCGCTCGGCAGTGGCCTCAACGAGATCACCGATGGCGGCCTGACCAGCTTCGGCGGTCGCGCGGTCGCACGGATGAACCAACTCGGCCTGGCCATCGACATCTCACACTCCTCGGACCAAACCGGCATAGATGTCTGCGTCGCCAGTGAGCGTCCGGTGTTTATGACTCACGCCGGTGCCCGCGCCATTTGGGACACGCCCCGGATGAAGACTGACAGGGTCCTGCGCGCGGTGGCCGAAACAGGCGGCGTGATCGGGATGTCGGCGGCCCCGCATACCACGCTGTCTCATGAGCATCCGAGGCACAGCATCCTCTCGGTGATGGACCACTTCCTTTACTGTGTGGACCTCGTCGGCATTGACCATGTCGCGTTCGGACCCGACACCCTCTACGGAGATCACGTCGAACTACATAACGTCTTTGGACACTTGCTTAAAGTTGGGACTCCGAGTGGTCCACCCTTTGAGAAGGTTGAGTACGTGGACGGACTGGAGAACCCGACCGAGAACTTTCAGAATATTTGTGGCTGGCTCGTGCAGCAAAGCTTTTCCGACACAGAGATTGCTGCAGTGCTGGGTGGCAACATCATCCGAGCACTTGAAGGGATCTGGGTCTAGCGATGACGGTGCCAGTACCGAGTCGTTCTGGTCATTTTTCAAACAAGGCGACACGATGTTGAGTCATCGCGAGCTTCTTGCGGCCTTTGAAAACCGCGATCGTGAAGCCGCAGAAGCCGCCATCAGTACTCATATCGAGCACTCTCGCCAGCTCCTGCTGTCTCTCTTTAGCGGGAATTAGAGAGTACGAAGAAAATGTGCAGTGAGTTGAAGAAAGTGACGTCATGACCTCTAGCAATATGACCATCAGTGACGTTGTATGTACGTCGGGACGGGCTGGATTCTTTTTTGACGACCAGGCAGCTATTCGTCAAGGTGCGACGCACGATGGATTCGATTACCAGGGTTCTCCCGTGACGGAGGGTTTTTACAAAATTCGTCAACCGGGGGAGTCGGTGTCGGTCATCCTCATGCTCAGCGATGGTGACGTGGCCTTCGGCGACTGTGTTGCGGTTCAGTATTCAGGTGCGGGCGGTCGTGACCCCCTCTTTAGCGCCTCGGTCGTCATCAAGACGATTGAAGACTGCGTGCGACCGTTACTCATTGGTGTGCCGCTCGATAGTTTCCGTGCACTCGCTGAGCAGGTGGATAGCCTCAAAGTGGAGGGAGAACGACTCCACACGGCTATTCGCTATGGTGTCACGCAAGCCTTGCTCGACGCAGTTGCCCGCACGAGAAAAGTGACCATGGCCGAAGTCATACGTGTCGAATATCACACGGAGTGTCCGATTGCGGTCGTACCGATATTTGCGCAGTCGGGTGACGATTGTTATGCCAATGTGGAAAAGATGATCCTCAAGGAAGTTGAGGTGCTGCCGCACGGCCTCATTAATAACGCCGCTACGAAAGTGGGAGCGCACGGGGAGATCTTCCTCGACTACGTTCGGTGGGTTCGCGATCGGGTGCTGGCCCTACGCTTGCGATCCGATTACGCGCCACTTCTTCATTTTGACTGCTATGGCACCATCGGTGAGGTTTTTCATGGTGACGTCAAAAGAGTCGCCAACTACATGGCCGATCTTGCTCGGGTCGCCGCGCCTTTCCAGCTTCGTATCGAGCACCCACTCGACGCCGGAAGCCGGGACGCCCAGATCCTTGCCATGGCGCAACTACGTCGGGAACTGAGGGAACGCCACATAAATGTGGAGCTGGTCGTTGACGAGTGGTGCAACACCTTGGAAGATATTGAGGCTTTCGTGGCGGGCGAGTCGGCTGACGTCATCCACGTCAAAATGCCCGATTTGGGAGGCATCAACAACACCATTGAGGCGCTGTTGCACGTGCGAGCACACGGCCTCAAGGCGTACTGCGGTGGCAGTTGCAATGAAACGGATCGCTCGGCCCAGGTAAGCGCGCACATCGCTATGGCGTGTGGCGCCGACCAGGTGTTGGCCAAACCGGGCATGGGTGTCGACGAGGGACTCCTCATTGTCGGCAATGAAATGGCCCGAGTGGCGGCACTCGTGGCGATTCGCGAACAGCGCGCGAGCGAGATGGATTGTTCTCAGTAATGAGAACCTTGGAGGATGTACGAATACTCGCACTAGAACAGTTCGGCGCGGGTCCCTACGGGAGTGTGCACCTCGCCGACTTGGGAGCTGACGTCATAAAGATTGAGGACCCGAGGTCTGGTGGGGATGTTGGCCGTTACGTGCCACCATTTCAAGAGGACGAGGACAGTCTATTTTTTGAAACGTTCAACCGAAACAAGCGAAGCCTGTCGCTCAACGTCACCAACACCTCGGGTCGAAGAGTCTTTGAGGATCTGGTTCGCCATAGCGACGTGGTATTTTCTAATCTCCGCGGCGACGTTCCAGAGAAAATCAAGATTACTTACGACGATTTGAAACACATAAACCCCGCAATTGTCTGCTGCAGCCTGTCGGGGTTTGGCATGACGGGTCCCCTACGAACTGAACCCGGCTACGACTACATCTTTCAGGGCATGGCGGGTTGGATGGACCTCACCGGTGATCCCGACGGCCCACCTACCAAATCCGGGCTGTCGGTTGTTGATTTTTCCGGCGGCCTCGTCGCGGCGATTGCCATACTCGCTGGTCTGCACGCCGCTCGACGCGACGGAATTGGCTCGGACTGTGACGTCAGCCTCTTTGATTCTGCCCTTTCGATGTTGACATATCCGGCGACGTGGCTTCTCAATGGAGGTCTGGTCTCCGAGAGGACTCGCCACTCGGCACACCCCTCGATTGTCCCGTTCCAGGCTTTCGAAACGGCCGACGGCTGGATGATCGTAGCGTGCGCGAAGGAGAAATTCTGGCAACGGCTCTGTAGTGCACTGGGTCGCCCCGACTTGGGAGGCGATGAGCGATTCGACTCATTTTCAACGAGACGAGCGAACAAAGAGGTCCTCATCCCAATCTTGGACCAGCTATTTCTTCAGAAGGATTCTGCGTTCTGGCTCACGCAACTAAAGAGTTACGGAGTTCCCTGCGGGCCGGTCAACACGCTGGCTGAAGCGCTCGAAGAGCCTCAGGCGGTGGCACGTCAGATGATTGTGACGACTGAACATCCACGATTTGGAGAGATTCGCCAAGTCGCCAGTCCCGTCAACGTGGGATCAGAAAGAGGAACGTATCGCCGGGCCCCCCGGCGCAACGAAGATGCCCACGACATTTTGTCCGAACTTCTGGGCTACGACGATGCGACCATTCAAGAGTTATCTGCGGCTGGTGCTTTCGAAGAGTAATCGAGGTGACAGCAGACTTCCTACCGAGCAGGGTTTTCGCAGTTTCATGTGGCCAGACCTACGGCAAAGGTCGGCAAGGACTCTTGGGGACTCGACAGCACTGTGGCGTTGCTGTATCAATGCAGTGCCGGTGGCACCGTTCTCGCATCATTGCCAAAGAATCAATGTCCTGCTATCCGCTCGGCGGGAACCTCATAATGAGATCTGAACTAGAGCAACGAAGGAGATGATTGCCATGACAACGTACGACCGCCCCTTCGGCCGTTACTACGAGGATTTCAATTCCGGTGACGTCCATAAACATTGGCCTGGCAAAACGATCACTGAATTTGATAATCACTTGTTCTGCATGATGACCATGAATCACCATCCGCTGCACACGGACGCATGGTTTGGCGAGCACGAAAGCGTCCAAGGCAAGAACGTGGTCGTAGGGAATCTTGTGTACTCACTCATTATTGGTATGAGCGTTCCCGACTTGTCGGGCTCGTGCATCGCAAATCTAGAGATTGAGTCGCTGCTCCATAAGAACCCAACGTTCCACGGCGACACGATTTACGCCGAATCGCGAGTTCTGGACAAGGTTGCTTCAACTTCCAAGGATGATCGAGGAATTATCAGGGTGGAGACAAAGGGCTTCAATCAGAACGGGTTAGAAGTCTGTTACTTCCGACGGAAGTTCATGGTCTGGAAGCAGTCATTTGCTCCACCACGTCGTCGTCCTTACGGTGATGATATTTGGACATAGAACCCCCATCTCTCTATGAAATTGGTAAACGTGCAAGAGATCCAGATGTCTGACAGTGTCGAACGTGTCATGGCGAGAAGGTAGTTATGAGCTCCAGAGCATGCGTGGATGGCGATAGACGACAACTCGAGCGAGCATTGTTTCTGATACCGTGATGGACGGCGGACACCTTTTTGAGAGAGAACAATTGATCTCCCGGGTTCGATGGGGTATGGCCGCTGCCGAGGAGAAGTTCTGCGAGGTGATGTGGCCCTAATGAAGACTGCTCAAACATTCCTCTTCGTCCCAGCCACTCGTCCTGATCAAATTGAAAAGGCACTTGCGACGACCGCCGACGTTGTTATCATCGATTTGGAAGATGCGGTACGGGGCGAGGACAAGGCGCAGGCGCGACAAAACTTGGCCCTACTGCAGCCAAGCAGAGATGCATGCGTGCGCATCAATGACGAAACTACGAGTTACTTCATGGATGACGTTGCCCTCGTTGCGGGTTGTCAATGGGTGAGCTCCGTTGTGCTGCCGAAGGTACATTCGGCGGCACAGGTAGAGCGGTTTCGCATTGTCGCCGATAACGATGTTCCGCTCTTAGCCCTTATTGAGTCGGCACGAGGCATCGTGGCTTCAGAGGAAATCGCCTCTTCCGGCGTCAGTCGTCTGTTGTTTGGTAGCGTTGATTACGCTGCTGAACTTGGTGCAGAGCCAAACGAATATCTGTTTGCATACCCGAGGTCGCGTCTCGTGGTGGCTTCGGCTGCGGCCGGTCTCGCTGCTCCGGTAGACGGACCAACATTGGCAATTCATGACGTTGACAGGTTGATCGAAGAGGCAACTGCGGCGCAGTTACTCGGTATGGGCGGGAAGCTCTGCATCCATCCAAAGCAAGTTCTGGTTGTCGGCTCGATCTTTCGCTCCTCGTCGTCGGATGAACAATGGGCTCGAGAAGTGCTTGACGCCCATGAGAAGAGTGGCGATGGTGTCTTCGTCGTGAATGGCGAAATGGTTGATGCACCGGTCGTGGCACGAGCACGAAGAATTCTGGGTAGATGACTGTATCTGCGGCCGGATATGGTGGCACAGCTTTCCGAGGAACACGAGTGCTGAATTCGCCGTCGTACTCTCCGTTGGTTAGTGAGCGGTTGCGAATCCCTCCTACGCGCGTCCGGGTCGATCTACAGGGAGATCCGTACGGCATTCGAGATGGTCGCGTGGTGGAGAGGATCCCATTTCTCGCGCGGACGTGACAGACAGGGCGACAGGGCATAGTCTTTAAAACATGGGTGACCCTCTTGCCGGCAATGTTAAATACCGGTGCTCGAACTGTGGCATTGAGTATGAAGTGGTTCTCAACCGCATCTGCTGTGACTGCAATGGCGTCCTCGATATCGTCTTTGATGCCCCAGCATTTCCCCCTTCGCTGTCAGGCAGGGGGGTCGGTCTCTCCCGGTATCGTGAAGCCCTCCCCATCGATGTCCGTCGCCTTGACGAGGCCTATTTGGGCTCAGCGAGAACACCTATTCTCCCGATGGGCGGTTCGGCATTCGTAAAATGCGATTACATAATGCCGAGTGGTTCCTTTAAGGATCGGGGAGCACAGGTGCTTGCCGCACTCTCGCTTCACCTCGGTGCGAAGAGAGTCGTCGTCGACAGTTCAGGAAATGCGGGAGCCGCGATGGCCGCCCATTGCGCGAGGATTGGGCTACCCTGCATAGTCGTTGCGCCAGCGAGTGCACCCGCCCAGAAGCTCTACCAGTCACGAGCATATGGCGCTGAGGTCAAAACGGTCGAGGGTGTACGGTCAGCCGCAACGGCTCTCGCTCTCTCGTTGGCCGCGGAAAAAGGTACCTTCTACGCCAGCCACGTGGAGAACCCGTTTTTCCTGGAGGGCACGCAGACGTGGGCATTCGAGGTCTGGGAACAACTGGGTGACGCCCCCGATGAGGTCGTGATGGCTGTTGGCAACGGAAGTCTATTCCTTGGTGCGTACCGAGGCTTCCGCTATCTCTTTGAACACGGTCTAACATCGCGAATTCCAAGGATGGTCGCCGTCCAAGCGAAAGGGTGGTCGCCACTGACGGGGGACCTGACCCACGGCGAAGATGCGCCGCTCGCGGACGGGATAGCAATCACTGCACCCCGCCGGATCGTTCAGATCCTGAGGGCAATCGAGGAGACCGGTGGCGAAACTCGAACGGTCGATGAGGATGCTATCAGACGCTCGACATTTGAGTTGGCCCGCCATGGTCTCTGGGTTGAACCAACGTCAGGTGCGGCGTGGGCGGGTGGCCCTGGATATCGAGGCGAAGGCGATGGCCCCATCGTGGTCAGCCTCGGCGGCGCCGGCTTCAAGGCCATGGTTGATCATTGAAGTACACGGCATTGGGCACGAGTGAGCCGAAGATCATGGTTCGGAGTCATCCGCTTTCGCACTACTGCCACAACGTCACGGTGAACTTCTTGGTACATGTCTGATAAGCCCGGGTTGAGTGGAGGATCTGGCATATCCCTGGACCCCCAGGCCGATTCGATCTAAGTAATTCCGACTGTAATTTGCACTGGACGAATGACTACGTGATCACGGAGGGAACGAGCCAGCAAAACTCCCCCGGCCCGTGATGCCATGACTGCAGCTCAGCGACATGCACATTTACACTTCTTTTACACCACTACGTGCGGCGAACTGCAGGCATCGGCAGCACGGTATGTTCGATACGACGAAAGTTGTAGGGGAGCGTCAAAGAGAAATTATGGCTAAATTGCAAGGAAATATCCGTTCCAAGCGGCTCGCAAGTGATCGGTGGATCGCCGATGAAGAGAGCAGGGTCCAAAGATGCCGTCGGGCTCATAACCCGAAGGTCGCAAGTTCAAATCTTGCCCCCGCCACGAAGGGGTGTGCACGTAAGTGCTGCCCGAAGATGTACGTAAGTCCCGGTTCAGAGTCCCTGAGCCGGGACTTT
>Ga0182014_10001678_pt1 | contig 29186 bp, 21 predicted proteins | sample 612S2DmetaG_FD_120489 | JGI IMG/M metagenome (GOLD analysis project Ga0182014, IMG submission 120489) | Permafrost microbial communities from Stordalen Mire, Sweden - 612S2D metaG | ecosystem: Environmental > Terrestrial > Soil > Wetlands > Permafrost | place: Sweden: Stordalen | collected... | reverse complement strand
TGCAAAATCAGAAAAAACCTTCACAATTAGGATATTTGATTGATTTCATCACGGATAAAATAACACACAAAGGTAAGAATTATAGTCTCAAACTGAGGAAATATTATTTTTGCACCAGAACCGATATTCTTATAGGACTTCCGATAAAAGTCTCACTAATTAAGCCTAGATTAAGTCATTGTTTAGACCAAATTAAAACCCCATAAATTTACTGTCATAGAACTATAGGCAGCTTCTCGAGATTTTATATATATGTGTATATTACTTTAAAAGTATATAAAGTGAGTTTTTATGAATCATTATTTAGTTCTATAAGACAGGAGCCATCGTTTTAGCTATTGAAATCGAATTGTTCCAAGGTAATTGCCATAGCTTTAAAATCTTGGCTAATGTTATCCACAAGATGATTAGAAAGAAAATTCCGTGTCGAAATTTATACTCAACCATCAAATTATAACCAGAATCTTGATCGGTAAAACTGTTGACTCTACATCCTATTTTTTATGAGCAAGTAAATTGATACAGAGTCAATCAGAATTTACAGACTTTTGGGTACATCACCTACAAAACGGATTTATTTAATCTATTATAGATAAACTTCCTGTTATTGTACCCAACATCTTAATAATGTGAATTAGTTTCAATTGCTTTGTCATAGGCTTTTATTGCTTCATCGTATTTATTTAAATGAGCTAAAGCACTCCCTTTATTGTTCCAAGCCATTGAATTCTGCGGGTTGATTTCAATTGCTTTGTCAAGAGTTTTCATTGCTTCATTGGACTTACTTAATTGGTCTAAAGCAGCTCCTTTATTGACCCAAGCTATTGAATCCTGCGGATTAATTTTAATTGCTTTGTCAAATGCTTTTATTGCTCCATCAAACTCGTCTAAAAACTCAAGAGCAACTCCTTTACCATCCCATGCTTGTGAATCATGTCGGTTGATTTCAAGTGCTTTATCATATGCTGCTACTGCTTCTCTGTAATTCTCTGACCTAAGAAGCGTGTTTCCTTGTTTGGTCCAAGTACCAATTGGAGATCGAATCGCCCCTATGGTACTCCCTAGCATTAAAAACGCCAGTGCAATGATTCCTAAAACCTTTATGATCGTATATCTTCTACTTGCTTTATCATATATCGTTTTCTTCATTTCAGTCTTCTGATAGTTATTCATATATTAATAATAAAAAATAACTAAACAAATGTACAAGAATTAATACTTCACTCTATAGATAATATTTACCTACTTAAAAATTATATTTTTTAATTTATTAAACAAACTTGGATATTATTTTTAAAATTCATCTGAACTTTCAAAGCTCCATAAATGCAATAACTGTTTAAATTGAAAAAAGCTATTCAGGAAAAAACTTTTAATCGGAATTAATATACAAGCAAGAAAAGCTGCATTGTAAGGTCAAACATAACTATTCAAAAACAATGACGAATAGAGAATACAATCAAAGTCCTTGATCCTGCAATTAAAATACAGAATTGGAATAGATAGTCTTACGATATGTATCAATTATTAGTCTTACAACACGCCACTATTGACGATTAGGAGGTGTTATAGTCAACCATGAACGTTTGTGGGGCGATTTAAAGCACTTTTTTGAGTGGGAAGGCCATAGCTGTTATAATCAACTAGACCAGAATTAGTAATTTTAGTACTAATTAGTTTTAATTATAACAATTTATAATATATGCAAAAAATATATAAGAAATTAGATATAATTATCATTTAAAGGTTTTCTAGTCTTTCGAGTAAACCTTTTAGTTTGCTCAGGCATTTCCTCACCTGCAGTTACAAGATCAACTTTTTTGAGATCCAAAATCATCCGGATAACCTAAACTAATAAATAAGAAAAAGTTAGTCTCAAGCAAGACCATTACGTCTACTCCTTTGTTTTGTGCTATTTAGCAGTGTTATAACATAACCTGTAAATCAAATTTCTGTATATAACCGGATATTAAGTATTAAACTCTTGAATTAGCTTCAGATTATTTTTAAAAATAAAATTATATTTAAATCCTGTATAATTAATTATATTTCTTCACAGCAAATAATCTTTTGAAGGCTGATTTTCAGCTCTAGTGGTCAGTAAATATCAAATTAAGAATATTCATTCACTAATTACATAATTAATAGTTGTAGTTTGGACTTATATAATCTTACTTTATATATATTAAATTATAGATTAGTTTAAATATAGATAGTTTCATTTTATGAATGCTGATATTTTGTTTTATTGGGAGGGTATTGAATGGATATAGATACAGTTACAATAGATGTTTACGAGAAGTACGGCAATCAATTAATCATAGGAATTAAGCCGGTAAATCAGCCAATCAGACACTGCCGATTCTTAAAGACTATAGAGAGCCATGAAAATTATACTAGAATTTGAAATAAGTAGGGGATTATTTTAATCCCCAGATTAATCATTTTGAATAAAATAATAATTAATTGACAATATTTTAATAAGTATGACGCTTATCAGGAATCTGTGATTAAAAATACAGCCTTTTTTTGATGTTATTATTTATTATTTTTATGATTGTTCCGATGGGAGCAGTTAGCTCTAACAGCAATTGTGCACACTGTAACGAAGTATCAGTTACAGGATCAAAACTCCATGCAGTAGCAGGAATTATGCCTATTAAAGTAGGATTTATTGGATCTATTATACGTCTCATGTCTAAAGTTAAATATACTGTTACTAATCCAACAACTGAAATATAAATTTGCAATTGTGTATCGCTCTGTCGCATTGCACTAAACTCGGAAAATGTATTTGCAGTTGTAGAATCCAAACTCCAGGAATTTATGACGTTAGTATGACTGGCCATGGTCCACAAAAATGTTCTGTGAATAAAGTCCTAAAAAACGTAAGCATCAATCATTAGTTTAATCAAGAAACCCGCAAATGTTTGCTGCTGATACTAATAAAAGAGCATAAGGCAGCATGAAATCACCCATCACTTATTCAAGTTCACATCTGTAGGTCAGCTCGCAAGATTGTTACACTCATTTTCATTTTTATAGGATAATATCAAATAAGTCATAATCTGTAAGATCTGGACCACAGAATGTAATACTAATTAGTTTAAGTTCATAAAATGTATAAATAAAAAGATAGAATAAATTAAGTTTAATAATGATTAATATATTTCTCCATATCTTCAATTAATATTTGATCGATCTATGGGTATTCCTCTTCTCCTACAGCTCACATATCACCTTTTTGATAGAAAATATCAGCCGGATCAATTCAACTTTACTAAATCATTTTGATTGGTAAATCAATATCATTCTTGTTTTGCAATATGATCGATTATGTCAATTGATAAGAATCAATATTTCAAAAGCTTATTAACCTAAAGACATTTGTTTTTTCTTTTGAAAGCTACTGAGAAAACACAGAAAATAAGATATTAAGGTTTTATGATTGCTCGTTCATGTACACTTTTTATTACAAGTATGCCTTAAGTTATTTATATTTCTAATAATTTCCAATTATTCCCGTTATTTTCCCATTATATTCCCATTTAAAATAATAAAAAACAATAACTAGGGAATAAAAATCAAATTTCAAATTCGGGTCACAAACGAGCTGGGACTTTGCATAAAAATTATTTCATTTCCTTTAATCCACTGGTGCCATTGTGAAGGAACTGAGGGGAAGGATGTTTATAAAGTTTTCAATACTCTACTTTCGTAGATGCTATTTTTTCGGCAAGCTTTGCTAACACCTCGGTCCTCATTCCTTCTACAAACTTGATACTGCCCACTACAAGGTGGCCTCCTCCGCTGACACCTGCACCTTTCATTTCCTCCCTAAGTTCCCTGACAATTCTTGGAATATTCATAAGAATCCCTTTCGAACGAATGACAGCAAAGTCAGGCCCATATCCTATAGTCACTATAGCTCTACCGGGACTTTTTTTGACAAGTATATCGTGTACTTCCCCGGAGGTTTTTCCAGGTGGTGGAAAGGTGAATTTTTGGGCATAGTTCTCGACATCAATAACGTTCATGATAGCATCATTTGCCAATTTTTGAGACTTAACATTAAAAAGACAGATTTCAAGTTGTTCTTTTATCATGGTATTTGCCTGCTCACACAGGAGAAAAATCAGTTTATTATGGATAGCGTTATCACCTAAATCTAGGATATCATCGATAAGACCTTTTCCACTGCTAAATTTAAGCCAAAACTGTTCATAATCTAACGCCAAAGCCATTTCTTTCAATTCTTCAAGAGTATAATGATCTGAAACCAGAGAGATATATCTTGCAGCTTCAGGAGCTTCCGAACGATCTCCGACTGCTGAAACTGCAGGAAGATGCTTTATTGTATCGCTAACTTTGGGATTGATCATACGAGCAATCTCAGTACAGAGCATACCTGAAGTAACCCCAAAATCCCCTCCTACATGTGCAGGATTTACGTGTCCTATAAGATACTGATCGACTATCTCATCAGGATGATGATGGTCAATAACAAGCATATCTATGCCATAAACCCTTGCCTGCCGCATGGAGGGAACATCCTCTTCGGTTGACCCGTTGTCCACAAGAATTACAAGCGGCATTTTCTGCCCATGCCTTGAAGAATCTTCAAGTGCAAATGAAATATCCCTCGTAACATCCGCAAGTTCATAAAAAGGGGCCTTCGAAGGAGCTCGCTTGTAGAAATAATATTCTGCGTCTGTTCCACCTATATCAGTAATTAGGGGCAGTATAGCCCTCTCAATTGCAATTGCCGAGGTAATCCCATCAGCATCAGCATGATGCCTGAGTATTATGGGCCTTGAATGGAAGATAGCTTTTTTAATTTCTTTAGCTACAAGAAGCATCCTAGGTTTGAGCTTTTCCATAATATCGCTTTTTATAAGAAAAGGAACGTCAGAAGGTGATGCTTTTTCATCAATTACCCTTTCAACTCTTGCCCTGACAACTGTCTCCTTTTTTCCTGTAAGCAGTTTCATACTCTTTACTTCGATCTGAACCTGCTCATCCCTCAAAGTTACTTCCCCAGTGATTGAAACAATCATATCTGCATCGATGTGTGGATATGTGCGTTTCCCTGCGCTCTCGAAAGCTGCACACTGAATAAAGCCTCCTTCATCGTTAATCGTGAAAATAGTTGGCCCACTTGTTTGCTTTACCTGGATAACATCTCCTTCTATTCGGATGATCCTACCCTTCATACTTGGGTCTATTTCAGCAGAGTTCTTAAGCGGGAGCTCTTTCTCAATCTCTACTGTTTCATACCTTTGAAGGGTTTTCGGAATCAGATCGAGTTTTCCTCCACCTTTGATGCTTTTCACCAGTACGATCACTGAATCCCCCATTTCAGGTAGTGTCCCAACGTTGCTGGAGTGCATAAGCCCCCTTATATGGGGATTAAGGTCCACAAAAACTCCAAAAGATGCTTTACTGTTCACTACGCCATGGTAAAGTTTTTCTGCTTCCACATCCTTAATATCACAGGAATCATCAAGTGAATAAACATATTGAGAACTGGTGCATGAATCGCATATCTCATTATCATTATCCCGAAATTCCAAAATGCGCGCCCCACATACCTTGCAAGTGTATATATTTCCGAGCCCATCACAAGTTTTACATTGTAGGGTTTTTTCAAAACTTCCAGTACCCTTACATTTTTCACATAATGCTCCTTCTTTCAGGAAGCTGTCAATATCTTTTTCCGAAAATTTCATGAAATCTACTGATTTTGACTTGCCTTTTCCCTTACATAATGGACATACATCAGTTGAAATAAGTTCATAGCCACGCCCATGGCAGTCTGGACATTCCTTACTCATTAATATCAACACCGTTGGTTCTCTTGAACCTGCGTTTTCTTAATTTATACTGTTCATGATGGTTCAGAATAAACTCCTGAATTCAACATGACCTATTTCTTTTAATCAGCCTTGAAGTATACTGATCTGCTAGGTTAACCTATCCATCCATAAAGATCAATACATTCACTTGACTTCCTTTCCTGTCATTAGTTTTTTCGATATTTTGTATTTCTATATCATATAACCATTTTTGAGGCGATAGTCCTTCTAGTTAGGTTTTTAGAAGGATCTGTAGGTTTCTGCAACATTGGGTATCTATTAATCAACAATATTACCATCCTTTGGTAGCTTTCAAGGACCTGAGAAACTATAGACCATTATAAATCCGAAACACGTAGGAATTATATAGAAAGTATTTAGATAGACCCATTAATTTGATCTCAGGATTATAGAATTATGTAACAATGAATCGAGAAAATCAGAGATTTATCGAAATCCTCAATATTTCGCGGATATTTTGCGAGATTACATTACATAAAATTTTTGAAATAAGAAAGCTTACTTCAAAGTATTTTTTAAGATAATAATTCAGATAAATAGTACTTAGTTCTTATTATTTTTGAATTAACATTAATGTAGCAGAGATCATGAATTATGCTGGCTTCATCAGTGAATTATTGTTTCTTGTATTAATAATTGTATTATTGACACTTAGACAATTTATAAATCCTGTAGTGAATGTAAGAGGTAATTTCTCCGGGCTTATGAAGTTATATAAATAAATTTCAAAGAACTGAAGCTTTGTAAATGAGCATAGGCAAATTTGAGATGTTTGTATCATTTCAACTACTAAAAATTGGAACTTTAAGAGCAGAATTAGTAAGAGTTTTCATAAGTAGAAATTAATGTTAAGATATTTAAACGACTGAACTGTATATTCATTTCAGATAATCATTACTAACCTAACTTGATTGCTTAAAGAATTCATTATATCACTTGCTGCATCAATCAGTGTCTGTCCATTTGTCGGCGAAGGTACTCCCATATCAATTTTATCTTTTACCGAGCTGATCAAAAATGGCAGTCATTTTTCCAGGTAACATTGTTATTTCCAATATTTTACATTTGATTTCTAGCCGCTGCTTAGAATATATGTATCATAACTTATTATTTATAAATATAGTACGGGATAGGCCTGTATAGGCTCGTGGCAGGGGTCTCATCCAATGAGAATTAAGTACGTATGATTGCTATATAAAATCGACCCTACTGTCTCTAAATTGGTTTATATGAGCTGTGTAGGCTAATGGTTCTTGGTGACATAGGTGACTATGTTAAAAATCGTGATAGAGACCAGGACATAGACATTGGCGGTTTATGTGGATTTGGTGGCTGTGGTGGTTTATGTTATGATTTTTAGCTGATAATGGCCTTTTTATGTAAATTAATCTATTTAATTTTGTATTATTTGGCATTTTCAATGAATAAATCAAATTAATCTTGGATTTATTTGTAATTTATATCGAAAATTAGGATTTATTTGAGAATTGATTTTGACTAGAACGGCAAAAAGGTACTGTTTTAGAGAAGCAAAAGGATATATTTAAGCAATGAATCCAAGAAAAAGCAGTTTTAATAGCAAAAATTATAGGTTGCTGGTAGCTCAGTAAGTCAACTTTTATTTACCATTGTTACGTTCTCATCTGAAAAATTATTTAAATTCAGAAATGTATAATTTCACATAGAAGAGATTTGATGTGGGACCCACGAGTTTCATCTTTTGATCTTATCTCTTCGTTTCATAGGGGTGATTTTTACTAAGTATTTATTAGGGGTGTTTTTGTGAATAAATCGTTGCTATGTAATAGCAGATGAGAACGCAAGTTATACTGAGTTTTTAACATAGTAATATTTTTAACGTACATATCATTTTTTCTGTATATTTCTATTTTCGCTATGTTACTTTTGTAAATAATTATCAAAATTTTACCATGGTTCATCTTTACATGCTTCTAAACCACTAATTTTTCAATAGTCAGGCTATACTTTCAGAAGTTTAGGACGAAATTTATAGGCTTATAGAAACTCTCTGTCGATTATTAAAAGTTATTAATTTATGGTAACTATCTATCCCTATATTTAGTTAGAAATATATATCCATAAGTATTCTTTCCATATAAATTATATAGTTTGAATATTAATAATCTGATAATACAATTGAAAATCTGTTCTCTCGGCAAATAAACTGAGTTCATTACATAGTAGAGTACCAGTCTTTTAGAAATAAAACTGAAATAGCTGATTACAATACTAGTTTGTGAACCGGTTGGTGAAATATTAGTTAGTTAAATTATATTTTCACAGTATATCTGCCGATGGGAAATGTATTGAAAAAGTAACAGTTTAAAAAGTGTATCCCTAAAATATGTATCATAATAGTTGTATCACATAAAAAGTGTATCAGAGAAAACAAAATTTTGGAGAGGAAATAGATGAGAAAACAAACATTTTTCAAAATAGGAAAGACAATTGGTATTTTATTAGCTGCCATTCTCGTAATAACATTGACAGTTGCTTCGGCAAGCGCATGTTCCAGTAATCCAGTTTCGAGTAAGCTTGTTAAAACCGTTTCAGAGCCACCTGTTAGCTACCCAATGGAACCACCTGTTAGCTACCCAATGATTGGCTATGGACTAGTTCCTTGTGGCTGCGGAGGATTTGGTGGCTGCGGAGGATTTGGTGGCTGCGGAGGATATGGCGGCTGCGGTGGCTGTGGACTGGGACCGGGCGGCTGGGCCGGATATGGCGGCTATGGCAGTTGCTGAGGATGTGACGGTTGGGGCAACTATGAAGGCTGTTATTGCGGATCAAATGAATCAACATACCACAAGAATCCTACAACAACCCCAACATTCCCAATCATTGTCCAAGCTTTGAATATAGACAGTTTTATTATGCATAGGTTTCATAGCAAAATCTATGCATAGAACTATTTAGAATAGAAAGATGACTTTGTTAGCATAACCATTAATTCAAAATTATGCTTTTTTGCAGTGAAAGAAAAAGGATATTATAAAGGTTCCATATCTAACAGTCATCATGATGATAGTGATCAAAGATCGTGGTTTCAATGATGCAGTGGTCTCTACCTTTGTGTTTATGGCCCCCATGACGATTCCACCAATGTTCACGGCTCCCACTAATGGCCAGGGTTTCCATTGTCGTGGTCGTGATCTGGTTCAGCGCTCGATGCTGCAGCTGTCAATGACACCACAAATAAGGCTACCAGCAAAATAGTCAGCACCATATTTATTCTACTAACTTGTTGTTTCAACATTCAATTCGCTTCTGTTTTATTAAATTTGATATAATTTTAAGACACTTAAACTATCCATACTATATGCTAAAGCCGCAAGAAATACGGATAAGTAGGCTACGAGAACAGATCAGCGTCAAGAATAACAAAATTGAGGAGTTCACAGATACTTTCAATCTAAAGCGATCCATATTCAAAAATTACTTAATCAAAAAGCCTCCGAAGCTCCAGAGGAAAAATAAGCCTTTCTGAAAGTTTCGGTAAGCTCAGCTACAAATATATTACATCATAAAACAAGCAGGGAACAACATTCGATTAAAAATAAGTATAGTTAGTATAAAAATATTAAATAGTTGACGACTCCTGATTTTCTCTACCCAAAGCAAACTTCTCTAGACTTTGTTTTCTAATTCCATCTGCATAATTGTAAATTTATTTGACATCTTCAGTTTGTTCTCTGAAACGACATCTATTTTTCGGTATACATGCCGACCATAATCTTCCAGAAACCTTCTTTTTTGTAAATGAACATGATCTCAACTTTGATTACTTATTCTGTCGCAGAATGGAAGCTAAGAATAAAGGATAGTAAAACAGGGAAAAAAGTACTCGACCAAATTAGAAAAAAGCTCAAAAGCCAACATTGAAATGGATTTTCATTCAGATGCACGAGTTTACAGAATTAAAATATAAGTTGACTCAAAAGTGATAATTCAAATCACAAGCTCAAATTAAATTAAAAAAATAAATTTGATAAAACAAAATCGGGGAAATATTATTTTTGAGAGCAGATTTGCTGAAAGTTGGTTACAGGTTGAAAAGAAGAAAAAAGGTATAATAAATTGAATCTCTACTAATATTTTTAGTAAATTTCTAAAATTTGAGTAAAACCTATGTCAAAAGAGAAGGAATTTAAACTGAGCAAAGGGAGGAAAATTAAATGATGATCGAAATTTGAATGTTTATTTTTATCCACAATATTCTTTCAAGTTCGTTTTGACAGAGGAATCAAAAATCTTCAATTTAAATTGTCCCAAAATGTTTAGGCTCAGATAGTTTTTGGATAAAACCAAAATTTTGATTATGCGTAACTAGGGTTTATACTTCTGCCTTATTAATACGATTCAAAGTTATATTTTAGGTTCAATTACTTCTACATTTTTCTGATTTTCTAAAATATATTATTTCTATACGATTTTTTTTACAATCAAATTTTCGGTTGCTCATCACACTGCTACAACTAGTTATGCCACTGCAATTTTGATCTCGGTACGTTTTTGGGGTTCTGCTAAGCTTTCCTGCTTAATGTATTTCCATACATTTTTCCTAGCAAAATCTGTTATTTTGGACTTTCACTGAAATTTCCCTGAGATTTATAATTATTCACCACAATTGACATTCGACATTAATTTCATGTAAAATTCGTGAAAAAGAAGTGAAATTTTACTTATTATCTAAGCCAGTTGGTGAAGACGATACATAGTCATCAACCTTCTCAGGGTTAGAATTATATATAAATGATATTCTCACCGCCGAGAAACACGCTTGATTATTTTTATAATAACTATTACGAGACTAATCTTTATAGCATAGCATCAAAATAATTTAGGAGTAAGGGCATCTGAATGATACTAATATTCGAGCAAAAAAGCTATTTTCGCAACAAAGGCAAAAGGCACTCTAGAAATCCGCTAAAAAGTTTCTGAAAGGTTTCAAGCTAATATTCACGCTTTTGTTATGCATTCGTATTTTACATCAACTTGGGTAATTTTTGGAAGATTGCCCCACATACCCACATATTCACCTTGAATCACAATTGCACCTTTTATTCCTGGAATCCTTTTTACTGAGTTAAAAGAAGCTTTTACAGATTCTTTTCCGAGACCTACTTCATTTCCAAGTGATGTTGCAGCTGCATCTGCCAGAGAGACATCATCTGAGAACACTGAGGCGGCATCTGCCGCACCAAAACTGATTGAAGGGCCAACCGTCCCTGCTGAAGTGCATACGCCTGTTATTGAGTCCCGTGGCTCGAGAATAAATCCCAGGTTTTTTATAGGAGATTGCCCTGAGTAGATCCCAATAACTATAGGTCGATCGTTAATTAGTGCTATATCACCCCCATTATCAACGATGGCATACTTTGCACCGGCTTCTACCATAGCTTCCACTGCGAGGGAAGAAATTGTACCTGCAACTGCACTCATTGGCCCTACCCCCATCATTTTACCAGCTGTTATCATTCTCTTAACAACTTCAGGTGCAATTTTTGGGCATTCATATGGTTCAAGGGTAAGCTGAAAATAAGGGTCAGAAAGGATATAAGTTTCAAGAGCTGCCCGGTGGGTTATAATTGATTTTTTTGCGACTTCTATATGACCTTGGTTGTCTGCAGCCATCGTAACTATGGTTTCTTTAAGTTGGAAGTGTTCTTTAATTGGAATTTTTCCATCAGCTCTGGTGTGTTTTATTTGATCCGACATTTTGATTCACTTGGTAAGTTATTGCTTAATAAAGGGATGCTTTCTGATTTAAATTAAGGAGTAAATCAATTTTCTTTGGCACTAATATATTACCTCTGCAAACAACTGCTTATAGTCACGACATAGCTCGAGATACAAAGGATTTATTTAAAATCGAATATTTTCATTTTCTCATAAACTTCTTTTTCTTCCTAGTTTCCCTTATTTTCAAATAGTTTCTAATTACATTTAAAGTTGTATTATCATTCACATTTGCAATATAATTCTTATCACGCCACAATTCGTTAACCATAACTGCTTTTTAATTTCATAATATTCTCTAAAGATTCTTCTTGCTGTGATACTTTTCATAATCTTCATCAATTTTGAAGTATAATTTTTTTTGGTTCAGCACCAATGGAAAGATGGGAAAAATAATCATTATCAAATACCTCGAAGTAAAAACAAGAACTATTATCAATTTCAATGATATATATTTTAAACGGCAGATAATGTAATTATTAAAAGTAGGACAAAAAAAGTTTATCTGTCAAAAAGAGAATCAAAATGTCTATGGTACAAAAATTTTTATTTTAACAAAAATTAAAATTTGAGGGTACTTTAGAGATACTTTGTGATCTCGGAAAAATCTATCCTGGAAGTGGAATCCAGAGAAACAGGAGTTATTGAGATGTGCCCTTTTTGCATTATTGAGTGCACATCGGTCCCTTCTTCTTCTTCCTTGATCATTTTCCCGGCAATCCAGTAATAAGGTCTGCCTCTAGGATCATGACGTTCCTCGACATCAGTTTTAAAAACTTTCCGCGCAAGGCGAGTTATCTCTATCGGCGTATTTTCTTTGGCATGATAAGGAATATTGATATTCAGGAGGTCCACATTCTCCGGCATCCCATGCTTTAGGACATTTAAGGCAATCCTGTTCACGACTTTTATCCCCGTTTCGAAGCGCTCTCTGTGATAGTCTCTAGGATCATCGAATTTCTGTCCTTCATCGAGCACTTGCATGGAGGCTGCTATTGCAGGAATGCCGTAACTTGCAGCTTCCAGGGCTCCTCCAATTGTCCCTGAGGTAGTAATCGTGTCCGTGCTTATGTTTTCTCCAATGTTAAAGCCAGAGAGAACCAAGTCCGGCATTTCCTTGAGAATCGTAAAGATACCCAGAATTACAGAGTCTGTAGGAGTCCCACTCACGGCATATGCAGGTATGCCTCCTATATCTGTCTTTGTGATTCGAAGGGGCTCAAAGATTGAAATCGAACGCCCAACCCCGCTCTGCTGGACAGCAGGAGCCGAAATTGTAACTTCTCCAAGATCAAAAACGCTATCAAAAGCAGCTTTAAGGCCTGTGGAATATACACCGTCATCATTCGTAATAAGAATTTTTTGGGCCATCAGCTTTTCCATAAGTTGCCGTATAATTTAAAATTAATGGAAAGCTGCGCTGCATAAAAGAATGCTGTGAGAAACCTTCGAACCTGGAATAGAAAAGGAAACACGTTTTTAGGTGAAGAACTAACTAAAATATGTCAGAACCTTTTAAAAAGTTGTTTTAGATATATTCCGAATAAGAGTGCTCAAAAAATAGTTTTAACATAAATTTATAAATTAATCATTATATACTGTAATAAACTCTTGGAGCAATTAAAATTTCAAAAATTCGATATCGTTTTGGATGTAAATATTTATGCTTAATTCATCCGGAATTTGATCCTCAGCTTTACAATACAAATTCCTTTGGAATGAAAATCATCTGTTTGCCAAAAATCAGTATATAGCCTTTAAAATGTAATAAATTAACAACTTTTTGGGGTAGAAGTTTATAGATGGTATTGGCAAGATGAATCTTCCTAAAGCCTTTAAATTATCCTTCAAGAATCTATCTACACTTTAAATTTATATGCATCCCCTTATTTCCGGCAATCCATGTAATTTTCTTATTTCACATTGTAACTTTATAAAAAAGCTATTTTAAGATAATTCAACACAATTATGATAAGTGCTCCGAAAATGCCTCCTATTGCACATATAAGAATTGCTACCCAGGTGATTGCAATTTCAAGTCCGAGTAAAAATTTTACTGCAATCAGTACTAGAACTCCAATAACTGCATTTAAAGCAAGACTGGTGGCGGTTTTTAGAGCTCTATATAGCAAGATAGCTACTATAAGTGCCACAATAAATACTGAAATTTCTGCAATCCCAACTATCATAAATATATATTAGAGTGCTACTTATTTATAATTATCATTGAGTTTTGTAATGCGGTATAATTCTCAAATATTTTTATATCCCCGCAAGACTCTGCAGCTTTCTGTGAGGATAAGAACACTGCCGTAAATAGTTTATTAACTAACTACCATAAATGCCTGTTACTGTCAATAGCTATCATTTGTCACTATTTGAAGATTAATTAATATTTATGTTATAGAATAATAATAATAATGATAATGTTACTAAGTCTGTAGCCCCATAATCTATCACAGCGATTATATGAAATGATGAACTTTTCTGGATCGGATATATAATTGAGTTTTTTGGTTTCCTAAAGTTATTGGTTCATATAAATATTTGGCTCTGTAGAAATCCTTAATTTACTGAAAATTACTTATACTATCTGCCTTGCCGAAATAAATCATGGATGTCTTAATTTATTGGCATTCTCGGCAAGAGATATGAGGGCTAGATGAAGAGATACCGTAACTGGTCATTAAGCAGCACGACTAGTGGAAGGAATGTAAAGGTAAATCTGTTATGGAGCTTGAAATACTGCAGGAGCGCTTATAAATCCAGAGATTGCAAATCATGCATTTTTTATTTCAGAGATCCTGTACCTGAATTTTATTTTTGATTCTATTGCTGAGGACAAGCTGATCAATTAATGTTGAAGTTTCAACTGATGAAGGTATTCAAAAACACAGTTTATGATGCTGGAATATAAGTAAAAGCTATGGGTATTGAAGCAGTTGTAACTGTTATACAGACGTTAAAAAAATAATATGCAAACCATCTGATAATTTTTCAGATATAATTGCAAAATTTCTGTAAATGAACTTCGTCATGTGCTTATGAATAGCGCATAACTTATTTTTCTAAGCTATCTTTTTCCCTCAACATTAATAACACTTATCTCCTCACTTTTCAAATCATATACAGACTTAACTTAAATATAAGTCACCTATCTATCCATTTTCCACTGCGTCGGATTTTTTTACTGCACGCCCCTTAAATAATGTCCTGTAGTGAAACCTTTTCCCTGATTCCCATGCTTTTTGTGCTCTAGATTTCTGTCTTTGAGATAGGTATCAATTGCATTTCTGTATGCCCAGGTTACTTTCCTTATTTCTTCATCACTTTTCATTTCGAGAAGTCCGATCCTTAGACTTAAGACTCCATTTTCAAGAAGTTTAGGAACATATTCAAGCATGCAGAGAGCTTTGGAATTGAGGATATGCATTCTGCACTGATAGTCCATGAGCAGAGGAAATTCGTAATATTTTTCATCAACCAATGTAAAATTTCCAGAAGTGCATGGTTTACTGCAATATTTAGGATCTTGACCAATCAGCCCGCCTACAAGACAGTGTTCAGATTCCATTAATTCCAATCTCCCATGGACGATACATTCCGCAGGCCCGCAAGAAGCAATGTCTTTTATTTCTTCAAGCGTCAGCTCCGGAGAAATTACAGCCATTTGAGCTCCGTACTGCAAAAAATAAGAAAAAGTAAGGCTGTTAAGTATATTTAAAGGACTGTCTACAATAAAAGGAATATTCTCTGCTTTTGCGCGGTTTAAGGTCCCAAGATTTGATACAAGAACGCCATCAGCTTCCAAATTCTTGGCAAGAAATATGATTTTATTTACGGATTCCATTTCTGGGTCTTTCACAATCTTAGGGGTACCAAAATATATTTTTCTGCCTGTAGCCCGGGCTCTTAAAACAGCTTTTTTTAAAATGACATCGTGATCCTTCGGGAAAAATGTTTTTTGTCCCACTATTTTTGATTTTCTGATAAACCCCTCTTCGAAATAAATACAATCTGCTCCTCCTGCAATCGCTCCTTCGAGCCCTTTTAAGGAATATACGGAGACTGAGAGCAAAGGATGTACAGGAAAGTTTTTCGGGGAGATATACTCTCCTTCACATCTCATTTTTTCGACTGGATCGGGGAATTTCAGATAATGAAAAGGTTTTCGCTTCCACTTTGATATCCGTAGATTTTCTAGCTGTAAGATTGCTTTTGTCCTCAAGTCATTTAACTTGCCCACAGGAACAAAAACGTCCTCTTCTAAATTCACATTAATCTCAGTTGCCTCAAAGAGTGTGTTTCCAAGCTTTGATAGCTGTTTTTCGATCTGAGTTGTTGAAATGGGGTGCTTCTCTGCTTTCTCGACAAGGTATTCGGATTCAATTGTTACTGTGTTTGAATCCCTATCACTTATCACAATTCTTATAAGTCTTTCTACTTTAACGGTTAAGGTAATGTATACAGGAATCTTAGGCCTCAAAGTTTCGAATTCGATTTCTCTTTTAAGTGACTCCATAAGCTTCTTATCCTGTGTCCTGTATACCATACTTCCTGATGGTACCCTTGAATCAAAGGGAAGCTCGACTAGATCTCCTTTTTCTGCACTGTATACAGGGCCCTTCTCGGTATGCATTGAAGATACGATTTTTCCTTTATCTTCTGACATGGTTTCGACTTTTTTTACCATTATCCCATCACCAAGCTGTAGAAAGTGCGAAAGCTTTACAAGAATTCGATTTGAACTCTTATCATACCCAACGACAATGCCTGCTGGAATTCCACGATTATGTGGATCCTCCATGCTCATGAGTTTTCCATGTGGAGTTTCGAAGAAGTAGCCAGAAGTAAAACTTCTATTAAAAATCTGGGTAAGTATTTCCTGTTCTTCTTCAGAAACATAATATGCTGCAGGATTTTCAGCATACCTGTCAAGAAGGCGGCGATAGACCTTGACAACACCTGCAACATATTCCGGTCTCTTCATTCTGCCCTCTATTTTGAAAGACTCGATCCCTGCTTCTATAAGAGTTCTTAGATCTGAACTTGTGTTAAGGTCCTTTGGACTTAAGAGATAGTCTCCGGTTGTTAGGATACGTTTTCCATTACAGTACAACCTATACTTTTTTCGGCATGGCTGGGCACAATATCCCCTGTTTCCACTTCTTCCACCTATAAGACTGCTCAGGAGACACTGACCGGAATAGGAAATGCATAGAGCTCCATGGATAAAAATTTCGATATCAATTACACTTTTTTCTTTTATCCGTTTTATATCTTCAAGGGAGGATTCCCTCGAGAGCACAACTCTTTTGATTCCTAATTTTTTTACAAATTCAACTCCTTCGCTGTTATGCAAAGTCATCTGCGTGCTCGCATGCAGCAGAAGATCTGGCAGATATTTTCTGACAAGGGAAATCAACCCAAGGTCCTGGATAATAATTGCATCTACTCCCATTTCTCTCAGGCGAAAAAGCAGTTTAAGGGCGCTATTAATTTCTTCATCCTTAAGCAGAGTATTTATAGTGAAGTATACTTTCACGCCTCTAAGATGGGCATAATCAATTGCTTCTTCTTGCTCTTTTTCTGAAAAATTCGATGCATACCCCCGAGCACTGAAAGCCTGAGCTCCAAGGTATACGGCATCTGCTCCATTTACTACGGCTGCAATAAGGGCTCTCATGCCTCCAGCTGGAGCCAGAAGTTCCGGTTTTTCAGACTTCATCAAGTGGGACTACAGACTATGCACTAATTAAACTTTGGCATCCTTAAACTTTGTAAATTTATTTTGAAGTGATTTTGACTTGCATAAACTAGTTGAAATCAGGATTTAAAAAAATTAAATTGTGTGCTTCCACCCAACCCTAAAGAATAGATATGCTTAAGCCTCTAGCTTTTTTTTGAAACTTAGAAATCATCGATTCTTTTTTGACCACCTCTCTTCAATATAGATGATTAAAACTTTGCTTTCGAATTCAGCTAAGCTTCCTGAATATAGTGTTTTATTGTGGCAACTGTCACATTTTTAAAGAGATCATAAAATATCTTTAATATTTCTAAGCAAATGCTATTTTTCAAAATGTTGTTTACACTTATGTTACTTTCTAAAATAAGGAGTCCTCTGCCATTAATGATTGATGTCTTTATGATTAAACTTTCAATTTAATGAATGCTGCATTTTTATCATTTAAGCATGTCTGCCTTTGATTCATATCTTTTACACGTAATGGTAGCAGTCATTCCTCTGTTTGCAATACTTACAATAACTACAAAGGGTTAAAACAAAACTAATTAGGATCCGGTTCTCATAGAGTACTAAGCTACTGTACCTCAATTCTGTTTACTCTATTAATGCCCACTTTTCTCTCAGAGCTAGAATTCCCATAGGCTGGAAAATAATACCTTGATAGTTCTTCTTTAGAATTACATTGCAATTTTGGTTGTTACCTTGAATTCAATAGATTTTGCGTCAAATCTAGGTGCCCTTTAGTGATCCAAAAGACAGAATGTACTCGAAGCACTTTACTGGCCTGTCATCACGGAGATTCTGCTGTTCAGCACTCTATTTAATTTTATTAACAAATAAATATCATGTGGAATCCTCAATATTTTTGACTATTCAGAAAAAATGCAGAGATCTTGTCAGAGTCTGATGTGATATTTTCTGTTGAGTAAATAATGTAACAAGAGACAAGTCAAAAGTCTCTACAAAAAAGATAAAAAGATTTAATTTTGAAGAATTCCTTTCATACTTTAGAGTACCACCAAAACTTTCATTTTAATGAAGCTAGGACTCTCATTCCTAATTTCATGAAATATTTCTAATGACTTTTTTTCATTCCGAAGATCTCAGAAGTATTAAGACCTTTATATACACATCATATACTAGCTATTATTAGTGATAATTTTTATCATCATCATTAAAATATTTCCATTCACGCTCAAAATTGTGAGCATTCCACAATCAAAACCAAAAACCTGGAACTGCACCAACTGCTGGAACTGCGCCAACTGCTGGAGCTGCGCCAACTGCTGGGACTGCGCCAACTGCTGGAGCTGCGCCAACTGCTGGGACTGCGCCAACTGCTGGAACTGCACCAACTGCTGGAACTGCGCCAACTGCTGAAACTGCACCAACTGCTGGAACTGCGCCAACTGCTGGAGCTGCGCCAACTGCTGGAACTGCGCCAACTGCTGGGACTGCGCCAACTGCTGGGACTGCGCCAACTGCTGGAGCTGCACCCCATCCCCAAGCAGGGCCTCCATAATCATCATAATAAGGATATGCGCTCACTGATGTAGCTGTCAAAGACACCACAAAGAGAACTGCCAACAAAATAGGCAGTACATTTTTTATTCTACTAACTAATTGTTTCAACAATTTCACTCCTATATATTGCTTAATTGACACTAAATGTGGATCTGAGAGGAGTTTTTTTTCTAACCACTCTTTATTTTTGATCAGTTCCCATTTGTTTTTCGATCTATTCTCCAATGGCAGATGTAAAAAACATCAATTTTATATGCTTCTGTTTATTCGTATTGGCCTGTCGCTTATCTACCATAGAGATAGTAAAGAATAATATGACTTATGCTTTTGAGGTAGAAAATAAGCACTCTAAGCGCGAAAAAAATTTTCGTAAAGATTATGATTAAAATAATTTAAACTCTCATGCTACTTTGTTCTCATTTCAATTGCATAAGTACTATAAAATATATGGATTAAAATATAAAGTTACTTATAAAATTTAAAAATTTATCACTTGTTAATTATAGCACTTTAAATCAGTATTGTTTGCTAGAATTTAAATAAATTAATTGTTATGCTTAATAATCTCTGAATCCAGTTGCATCTTCATGTTAAAGATTAAACTTGAATTAATGAAGTAAATTTCCTAATGAGCTGTGTGAAAAAGAGACATAAAAGAGCAAGAGAACTAATAAAGCACGTATTCGACTACTACAAATAAACAAAAATAGGTACAAGATAGCTAAAAAATTAGGTGTTTGTAGGGACCGACATTATGTAGCTGTACACATGAGTCAAATTTGTTTACCTATTTGGCCTATATTATTCATTGAAAGTTAGATTAATTTTTAATCTACCATCATGTTGAGAAAATAGATTCATTCTTGCATACATCTCCGGAAAGTTACATATCTTTTAAATTTGACTCGTAAATGTTTCAATTTTTGCTCATATTTTTGAAAACTTGATTGTTCTTTTACAGTATATGAATAAATCTTTTAGAAAGGTGTAAAGATGGACATATAAAAGAAGTATGCCGAGTTAATTACGCTATTTAGAGAACTAATTAGGGATAAATATACAAAGTTGGCTAAATCAAAACATTTGGCTAAGAATTATATGAAAAAATTTGACAGATAAATAAAAAATGCAATAAATTGCTGAGTTAACCACAGAGATTTCGATAAACCCTAATTTTTGGCTGGCTATTCATCAAGTATTATACTAACAAGTTGTTGAAACATGATGTTTATCGAAATTCGCTATGATGTAAGGACTATTTGAAAGGTATTTTTCAATAAATTCAGGTAAACATTTCCGAAGAATTCGACGAAATTTAAGCTTATTCCTGCTTTTTTAATTTGGATTTCTCCTTTTGCTTATACTTCCGCTGTTTGAAAACAGAGGGCAAGTGTAGGGCGTAAGAACCTTCTTCTTTGATTGCCATAACTAGCTCTTTCCTCTCTAAAAGAGAATCAAGATTAAGTTCGTAAGAACCTGGTCCAAGAATCCTTACAGATTCTACTCTTTCTTCTTCTGCTCTCCTCTCGGTTTCAAGTTCCTGCTTTTTGTTTCCCTGCTCAGAAGCAAGTGCTTCATCAATACTTCTAACAACTCCATCCAGAGAAGATTCAAGATCTAATTTATGTTTTTCCATAACTGGCTTCTTTTGGGTTTCCGAGCTCTCAGACTCCCTTTTAGCATACAGGAATTTATTCCAACCGCATTTAGGGCAGCCACTCAAGATGACAGAATCTCCGTCTTCAAACATGGCTCCGCATCTGGTACATCTGTGGGGCATGAATTCACCGATCAATAGATGAGTATAAACTAATTTGTTGAAACTAATATAAACATACAGTTGGTACCTTATCCACTTATTTAAATTAATATCCGTAATGATATATCCATGTTAATATCTCAATTGGTACTTTTAATAAATACTCTGAATAGATATGTATATTTGTATTTGCTGTTTAATATTTGCTTTTAAGAGGAAAAGCTATTTTCAACCGGTAAAGGCAAAAAGAACCATATGAGATTGTAAAATCTTCCTAGCTTTCTTGTAGATATTAGAGAGCCAACTTTTTGCCGATGTATAGATATGTATAATTTGTTTGCCTATTTGTCCACTATAAATCCACTGAAAGTTACATTCACTTTTGAGTTAATATCATATTGAAAAAATATATGGCATTTTTGCGTACATCTGTGAAAAGTGGAATAGAAAATTTCTATAAATTCCTATGCATTTGAGTATTGAAGAGTTTAAAACTCTTGACAATAATTTATTACTTATGAAAAATCTTACTGATTTTGCCCTTAAAGAAGAATACAAACATCTTTTGTCAGTTTGGGAGAGACTTGCTCAAATTGATTCCTGACTTGATTGGAAACTTTTTAGTATCATTTTTGAGTCCATATATTTTAACAAAACAATTCCCTATGGCAGACCTGAAGCTGAATTCATCTTTATGTTAAAATTTCTTGTTTTACAGAAATGCTATGGTCTTTCAGGCTTTGAACTTGAGAAACAATGTATTGATCGAATTTCTATCAGAAAATATCTTGGTTTTCCTGAGTACATACAAGACAGCACCAGAGCTTGTTCATTCAGGAAAAAATGATAACTGCAAAGAAAAAAAATATTTGGATAAGATTACAGCAAAAAAGAAAATCATGAATTTATAGGAAAACTTTGTAGACTATTAATCCTGCTGATAAATATGGAATTAGAAACCGAAATTTAAAACTATTCAGCCTCGGAAAACAATATAAATGCCACTGTACTGAGGTTCAATTGGAAATTTTATGCGGGTTTATTTTTACAACTATTTATTATTGATTATGTTTTTTATTCTTCCATCAGTTAGTAATCAGAAATATCTATTGGAGCAAAATGGATAACAACCAACTTATTTTTGGTAGGCTGAATAGTTACAGAAAGTTTTTATAAAATTTGCCAGTATTGTTTCCCGCTAATTTTTACGGAGCTGATTCTGGATACTCTTTCCATCTCTTCCAGAACTTCTGGAATCCTTCCTGGTTGGGTGATTTCAAAGACTATGGGATCAATAGCATGGTTTATGTAAAGGCTGTGCTTGATATCTTCAAGATTCCAGCGTTTTTTAGGATCTTTTTTCATACATTTGGTAAGGATGCTAATCATATCTTCCATAAAATTCCAGGGATAGACAAACCAGGACCAATCCTCAAGTCGCTCTCCCACATAATCAGGGTCAATTTTCGAACATCCCAAATACTGCAGTGAAGCTGTCCTTACTTCTATGGGATTCCGGTCTTCCACGTAAGCCCTAGCACTTAGCATGCTCTTTCCAGTATCGACGATATCATCCACTATAAGCACTTTTTTGCCTTCCATAACATTATCTGGAAGAGGATATTTAATAAAAGGTTCACCGCTGTAGATAGCCATGGTTCCTATATAATGCTCGATTTTCAGGCTGGACAAGTCATCTAGACCCAGAAAATCACAGATTACGCGCCCGGCAAACCAGCCTCCTCTAGCAAGCGCAATAATTACATCCGGTTCGTATCCAGACTGTTTTATTTTCGTGGATATTTTTCGACACAAATCATAAATGTAATCCCAATTAGTAAGCACACATTTGAACGATTCTATCAAATCCCTCCCTGATCCGGAATTTGGCGCATATAGAGACACTCAATGTTTCATGAACATTCGTTTCTAAACATCCGTCTTCGGGATATATAACTTGAATCATAGACTTTAAGGTTTCTTTCCTTGTTTAAAGGCTAGTAAGAAAAAAATTAAAAGAGAAAAATACTAAAATATTTGTGAAAATCTCAATATCCTACCAAAATGAGACTAAGGTAAAATTTCCAAAAGTATTCAAGCTATCCCTTCCTGAAATGGCAAGATACTTTCGGAAAATTCGTCTAAAAAAATATAATTGTATCAGCAGCTTTATCTAAAGGATAGAGTTTTTCAGGGCCACCCTCTCAGTTTATTGAAACACAAAAATCATCGAATCTTGTTGACCACATTTCTTTAATCTAAATGATTTAGACTCTGCTTCAGCTTCCTCTAAGGTTCCTGAAAATAGTATTTAATTGCATCATCTGTCATACTCCAACTGACCTACAATAATATTTATAATAGTACCAAACAAATACTGTTTTCAAGATGTTGTTATACATATATTAATTTCTACATAGCCTATATTACACCAAATGTATAATATCATTCAAAGGTAATATAGTGAGATTTCTTCAAAACTCGTGAAAAATTGTGGAACTTTACTGAGTATCAGAGATACTTGATGAAATTCTGAAACCCTATGAAATATAACTTCTGTTAAAATTGAGTATCAGGTTCTATTTTAATGACCAAATTAAATTGTTAAAGAAAATCCTTTGTTCAATAGGGCATTTATTATACATTCAATAAATATATTTTTCATCCAATACATATGAATGACTAATTTGAGAATTACAAGTAACCCATGAATAACAAAAAAAATTAATTTAAAATTAATCGTCATATAAATTCAATTAATTGAAGAAAATTTGAGCAAATTTAAGAGAATTGGATTAAATCTCAGACTTTAATGAATTGCTAATATATTCCATATAATTAACAGAGCAAAAAATGAGTTTTTTGGAGTCTCTGTTAAAAATTTGCATCTTAGTTCCATCTAAAAAATTTAACTTTTCAATTAAAAAGACCAAAACCACACAAATATTTATCACAAGTCATTTTTTACCATCATTCTTGCGTGAGAATAACTTTTTTCATTTAAAGGCCCTATTTCTAACAAATCACTTTTTACCATCATTCTGACCAGTTCTTCAAAACTAACCTTTGTTTTCCATCCAAGTTTTTTTCTGGCTCTTGATGAATCCCCTATCAACAGATCTACTTCCGTGGGTCTGTAAAAAGTCGGATCAACTTCAACAAGTATTCTTTCACTGTCAACATCTCTACCTCTCTCGTTAACACCTCCACCTTCCCATTCAAGGTTAATGCCAGCTTCTTTGAATGCAAGTTCAGTAAATTCTCTCACAGAGTGAGTCTCCCCTGTTGCTATAACATAATCATCTGATTTATCTTGCTGCAAAATGAGCCACATGGCTTCTACATAATCACCTGCAAAGCCCCAGTCTCGTTTGGCATTGAGATTTCCAAGGTACAGCTTATCTAGAAGTCCTTTTTTAATCTTTGACACAGCTAGTGTAATTTTCCTAGTGACAAAAGTTTCTCCTCTCAACGGAGATTCATGATTGAACAGGATACCATTGCAAGCAAACATACCATAAGCTTCACGATAGTTGATTGTAATCCAGTAAGCATATAGTTTAGCTATTGAATAAGGACTTCGAGGATAAAAAGGAGTAGCTTCATTTTGAGGAACCTCACATACTTTACCAAACAATTCACTTGTTGATGCCTGATAGAATTTAGATTTATCTTCAAGCCCCAAAATTCTGATTGCTTCTAGAATACGAAGTGTTCCAAGTCCATCCGAATTTGTAGTATATTCAGGAGTCTCAAAAGAAACCTGAACATGACTTTGTGCTCCAAGGTTGTAGATTTCATCCGGCTCTATGGCCTTAATAAGTCTTATAATATTTGCTGAATCCGTCAAGTCTCCGTAATGCAATAAGAGATTCGAGCCATTTTGATACAAATCTTCTTTCAGGAGATGATCTATGCGTTTTGTATTCCTGAGAGACGAGCTTCTGTAAATTCCATGCACTGTGTACCCTTTATTTAGCAGAAATTCTGTAAGGTAAGCTCCGTCCTGCCCAGTTATACCTGTGATTAATGCTACTTTAGACATTTTACCACACAAAATTAAAAAAATATGAGTTTTAATATTTTGCAAATTCAAGATCGTTTTTAACCATCATTTTGACTAATTCATAAAAGTTCGTCCTGGGCACCCATCCGAGTTTTTCTTTAGCTTTTGAAGGATCCCCGACGAATAAGCTTGACTCTATAGGCCTATAAAATTGTAGATCCACCTCAATAAGGATCTCACCTGTTGAAGCATTTCTCCCTTTTTTATCAAGCCCTTTTCCTTCCCACTCGATATCTATCCCAACCTCCCTAAATGCAAATTCCACCAGATCTTTTACTGAATGTGTTTCACCTGTCGCAATCACATAATCATCCGGTTGATCCTTCTGCAACATAAGCCACATAGCTTCAACATAATCTCCTGCAAAGCCCCAATCTCTTTTTGCATTTAGATTTCCCAGGTACAATTTATCCTGAAGTCCTTCTTTTATTTTAACAACGGCCTTGGTAACCTTTCTCGTAACAAAGTTGTCTGGCCTAATTGGTGATTCATGATTAAACAATATACCATTGCAGACGAACATATCATAAGCTTCGCGATAATTCACACAGATCCAGAAAGCGTACAACTTTGATACTGCATAAGGATTTAGGGGGTTGAAGGGAGTATTTTCATTTTGTGGGGTTTCCAGCGAGTTTCCGAATAATTCGCCAGTGGAAGCCTGAAAAAACTTTGTTTTCTTTTCCAGTCCAAGGGTGCGAATTGCTTCAAGGAGGCGTAGTGTACCCAATGCATTGATTTCTGCAGTATATTCCGGTCGGTCAAAAGAAGTCTGCACATTGCTTTGAGCTGCTAGGTTGTATATCTCGTCAGGGAGTGCCTCTTGGAGAATTCTAATAATTTTTGAATAATCTGTCATGTCACAAAAATGAAAATGATAATTTATATTTTTTATAGATTCATTCTTAGATTCTGTTCTAGTACTAGAAGACGCTCTCTGTATCCCATGCACGACATATCCTTTATCTAATAAAAGTTTTGAAAGATATGTTCCATCTTGACCTGTTACGCCTGTGATCAGTGCAATCTTTGTCAAGGAATCACCTGATTTTGCTTCCAATATTTATCCTGCAGAAAATAGAACATTTATTTTTCAAAAAGTTAGCTCTCTCTGCAGAAAGCATACCTCTAAAACTATATAAACTATTTGATACATACAATATTTTAGAATCTCATCATTTCTGGAACCATCCAGACAAATAAGAACAAAGTCAAAAAAAATTAAAGGCAATAGAGTCGTTGGGTGTGACAACTAAAAATGACTCCACTCCTTTTATAGACATGGGCAATTTATTGTCTGTATCCCTAAATCGTGAGCACCCCTAATACAAAAAGTTTACCGGTAATCAAATTACAGCACCAAGAATTTCGTTAATTTTTATTCATGCTGTAACATCTTCTACCAATTCCCTTGAATATTCAAGCATATGACTAAATGTAAGGAATTAACAAAATACTATTAATAGAATTAGATAATCGAAGCACTGTCAATGAACATAGTATAAACTATGATGGTTTATTCTATCCGCGGATGAAAGCTAAGAAAAAAGCTAAAAAAAGGCAGACCCATACAGACCAAATTAAGAAACAAATTCAAAAGCCAAAATTGAAATTGGTCTTAATTCCGATGAAGGTATTTATATATGTAAAAATGGAAGTTGATTCGATAATTTTAATCAAAATTACAAGCTTAAATAAAATTGAAAAAAAGATACGAATTTTGGTGGGAATCAATAGTGAAAAATATTATTTTTCAAGAAATATTTAGGAAGTCAAATAAATAACTTAATTTGTATTCGAATCAAAAATTGTTTCGAAACATATATAAATCTCGATTTAAATCTAATGCTAAATAATTAAAAAAAGAGAACAAACATGAAAATAGCTATCTTTCATGATTATTTCGGAGCTATTGGCGGTGGAGAAAAAGTCGCAATCACTCTAGCGAAATTATTGAACGCTGATATTATTACTACGGATGTGGAAGCTATTGATAAACTGGATAGAGAAGTGGATGTTAGATCTCTTGGGCACACACCGACAATCCCACCGCTAAAACAGATCTCTGCAACAAAAAAATTTTATTCTTCTGATTTTTCAAATGATTATGATTTTTTCATCTTTACAGGAAACTGGAGCCATTATGCAGCTCATAATAACCACCCTAATATGTGGTACTGTTACACGCCTATAAGGGTATTTTATGATCTATACTATACTTTCTTACATAGACAGGATTTTATAACCCGACCGGCTTTTCGTGCATGGGTATATGGACATAGATGGATGGATCAGCGATCAGTGAATAATGTAGACCAACTTGTCACTATTTCAAAAAATTCTCAAAAAAGAATTGAGAAATACTATCACAGAACTGCTGACATAATTTATCCTCCAGTTGATGTTTCAAAGTTTAGACATAAGGAGTATGGGGACTTTTGGTTCTCAGTAAACCGTCTTTACCCTGAAAAAAGGATCGAATTGCAAATAAATGCATTTCGAAAAATACCTGATGAAAAACTTATCATTGTAGGTGGTTATGCAAAAGGTGATCACGCTAAAAAGTATGCAAAAAATATAAGCAAGGGACTACCTCAAAATGTAAAAATACTTGGAGAAATTTCCGAGAAGGAATTGATTGATCTTTACGCCAGATGCAAAGGCTTAATCTGTACAGCGCTTGACGAAGACTTTGGTCTAACTCCCGTGGAAGCAATGGCAAGTGGAAAGCCTGTTATCGCAGTGAACGAAGGTGGATTTAGGGAAACAGTTACAGAAAAAACGGGTCTTCTGATAAATGCAGATCTCCATAGCATTATAGAAGCTATCAAATTCATATCAAATAAGCCAGAAAAGTATAAGGAGTCCTGTCTTAAGCAAGCAACAAAATTTGATATTTCGATTTTCAGCAAAAATATAAAAAATGTGATAAATAATGATCTTTAAACACATAAAAGAGCTATACTGCTATAGGAACCTTATTTGGCAATTTGAGCAACAGATTAAATTCTTTTGATCCAATGACTATAAGAATCTGTTATTGTTCCTATGAATAAATATTTGACTCTGTTATTGGAATTCACTGTTTCAGAGAAAGGAAAGAAGCTTTTTGGCACCAATATAGAATTGAAAAATGTAGTATAAAGTCTATTGAAGGTAAAGGTTATATAGATTTAAAAAATCAAAAAAATCGCTATGCTTTCGGGTAGATTTTTATTAACTGTTCCTATACATAGTCATACACAAAATTCATATGTTTGGCATGAGAAAAAATGTCATTAGATATAATTTCAACAAGCATAGATATAAGTCTTTTTGATTTACCCCATAAATAGTTAATATTAGTGAAGTGAAATCTTGGTTTTATCGGTGAGTGATGAAGTAATGGATGGAAGAAATAAATGGACATTATGAAAGAGAAAGTAAGAAAACTGAACTAAAAAATTAGACTCTTTGAAATTTCATGTTTTGACTGTATATCATAGCCAAGATGCTAATGCTGAGTATTAGTGGAAACTTGTGATATCTTGTTGTAAAAATGTCAATAAAAATTGTAGTGAAAACATAAATTATTAAAATGAATGTAATTGATAAGAAAACAAACAACATGCATATAGAGTTCATACTAAATCTTTTCGAAATATTGCTCAATAATAAATACATTATTCCAATAGTAATTCTTATTAAAATCATGGCACGAACGTTTAATTGATTTGTGTTAGAAAATTCGTATAATTCATTGTTGTATAGAAGACAGATACCCTTAAAAAACAAAAAAAATTATCAAAAAGTAATTCTTTGGATGTTATTAAATGTATAAGAAATCTATAAAAGTTTTCATAGATTTTTTACTAAGCATGCCAATAATAATGTAATCCCTGAAATAAATAAAAAATTTATTTTTCTCAGCTTAAATGGTTTATTAAGTGATGTATGAGCAACACAAAATGGAATAAAATAACACAAGATGAGGAAAAAATCTGAGAAACTTATAAAAGCTAAACAAGAAAATAGAAAACAGTGCTTTATTTCCAATGTATACTTTATCTGTAGATCAATACTCTATTTGAAAATATGCAATTCAAAAATTAAAGGTTCAATGCTATTGATTTTTCAGTTAAACTGCGTAAATCCTATCGGTTTGGTGTTTGGATAAAGTATCTATTTTAGCTGTAGTGCTAGAAATTTGGGACTATTTTTGCTCCAAAATAGATAGCCTTCAAGCAAGAAAGTTCCTCAAACGATGACCGATGAATATATTTGAGTTTTCACAGCCAGATCCCATATTAGAGACATTTAGCATTATTACTTTAAAAGCTTATAAAATAATTTTTTTGGCAAAATAATCACTTATCATAATTTTTTGCTTGTAAATCATTATTATCAATTTTTGCAAAACCTCATGTACACATTTATTATTCCATTATTTTTGCAAAAAGTTTCTTACTAGTT
>Ga0182014_10001675_pt1 | contig 29207 bp, 31 predicted proteins | sample 612S2DmetaG_FD_120489 | JGI IMG/M metagenome (GOLD analysis project Ga0182014, IMG submission 120489) | Permafrost microbial communities from Stordalen Mire, Sweden - 612S2D metaG | ecosystem: Environmental > Terrestrial > Soil > Wetlands > Permafrost | place: Sweden: Stordalen | collected... | reverse complement strand
GCGTGGCTGAGTTGATCCTCGGCGTTCTTTATTTCACCCGGGGAAGCCGCGCCCTGTTGCCCTAGACGCTGCAACGCATCCAGGTTGCGCTTTGCAGTATCGGCGTCGGCTCGCGCTTTCAGCAACTGCGAATCGAGCGTCAAAACCTCCTCGCGGTTTCCGCCTTTTTGGACAGCGCTCAAATCGGCATCCGCGGCAAGAACCTGAGCCTGGGCTCGGGCGGCTTGGCTGCGGGCATCCGCGTCGTTCAATTGCACCAGCAGTTGACCCTTCTTGACGTGATCGCCCTCGCGCACAAATATCTTTTTTACCGTGGTTCCAACCGGCGCATGTGCCTCAAAGTTCTGCAACGGCTCGACTTTTCCGTTGGTGGAGACGACGCTCTGAATGGTGCCGCGTTGCGCCGTCACTGCGCGCACCGGCACCGCCGGATCCCGCGACAAAGACGCGAACAGCACTACCGCAGCTGCGATCGCGATGATCGCAGTGAGCCAGCGGTGCCGCGCTACAAACTTGGTGCTAGTGCTCGTCATTATCCCTTGTTAACCACATGCTAAATGCTCAACCGATAAATGTACCACTTGCAACAACCGTAAATTGTAGAAGGAACCTGTCAAATTAGATGCGCGACTTCGGCGGATGGTCCGCAAATCCTTGAGCATTTGGCGGTTTCCTCCATCTGCTGGTTACAATGGAGCCATGCCTAAATCGCCTCGCTACACACCGGAACACGCCCAGGCCGGCCTGGATGCCAAGGTCCCCGAGATTGAAACCTGGCCCAATCAGTTTGCGGGATACGAAATTGTCGTCGACGATCCCGAGTTTACTTCGGTCTGCCCGAAAACCGGATTGCCAGACTTTGGCGTGTTGACCATCCGCTACATGCCGCGCCAGCGCTGCCTGGAATTGAAGTCGCTGAAGGAGTATCTGCAGGCTTACCGGAATCTCGGGATTTTTCAGGAAAACATTGTCAACCGTGTGCTGGACGACGTCGTACGGTGGGCTCGTCCGGTATGGGCCGAGGTCAAGGGCGACTTTCGTCCCCGAGGCGGAATTTCTACCGTAATCGTAGCTCGGTGGCCGCGACCGAAGGGAAGAGCTGGGAAGTGAAAGTCGTTTGTCCGAAGGCGCAAGTCTGGAGCGCGCGGCCACTGGTTTCCTTTGTGACCCTTCGTGTCCTTTGTGGTCAATGGTTTTGTTATGAAGATCGGAGTATTGGGCTCTCCGTGCGATTTTGATGCTTGGCGTCGCCCTTATCGAACTGAACCACCACGCGAACTAAGGCGCTGCTTCGGCCGCTTTCAGCGGTTCGATCTGTTCCAACTCCCGCGCCAGTTCGGACTTCACGCGGCCAATGTCATACGCATCCTGCAGATTTAGCCAAAACTGTTCGGTGGTTCCGAAGAACCGCGACAAACGAAGCGCCGTATCCGCGGTGATGCCGCGCCGTTCCAGAACGATGTCATTGATGCGGGGCGGCGGCACATGAAGGCGCTTCGCTAAGGCGTACGCAGATATTGCCATGGGCTTCAAGAACTCTTCCCGCAAAATCTCGCCAGGATGAATTCTCCAATTGGGCGTGCCTTTTCTTATAACACTCATCATTTTCTCCCGGCTTCAATCTTCAGCCACATTCCTGCTCAGTGATAGTCCGTCACTTCCACATCGTAAGCGTCGTGATCGCGCCAGACGAAGCAAATCCGGTATTGATCGTTGATGCGAATGCTGTGCTGCCCTCGGCGTTGGCCGCGTAATTTCTCCAGCCGGTTGCCGGGCGGGCACTTCAAATCGTGCAGTTCCACTGCCCCATCGAGCATCCCCAGTTTTCGTCTGCTTACATCCGCCGGGGGAGAGCCTCGGGTTTTGCCGGTCCGCCAGATTTCCGCTGTCGTCCCGTTCGCGAAGCTTCTGATCACGATCTCAATCGTAACGGATATCGTTAATAACGTCAACCGTTATTACCATGAAGAGAATCCTGGAAAAAGGATTCACAATCCCTTCAACCCGCCGTGATATATTCCTTCGCCAAGTGACCCCGACGAAACTTTATCCCTGGACCGCGCTCATTCTGCTGACCGCGCTCAACCTGCTCAACTACATCGACCGCTCCGTGCTGTTTGCGGTGCAGCCGCTGGTGCAGACCGAATTCCATCTCACCAACACCCAGGTTGGATATCTCACCAGTGCGTTTCTCGGCTTCTACATGATCGCGGCGCCCTTTACCGGGCCGCTCGCCGACCGCTATTCCCGCAAGATGATCATCATTGTGGGAGCCATCTTCTGGAGCGCGCTTACCCTGCTCACCGCCATCACCCACACCTATTGGGAGTTGCTGGTTCGCCACACCCTGGTGGGCGTGGGGGAAGCGACCTTTGTCACCATCGCTCCGACGTTCGTTGCCGATCTCTTTCCCGAGAACAAACGCGGCCGTATCTTCGGCGTGTTTTATCTGGCGATCCCGGTGGGCACGGCGGCGGGTTATTTGCTGGGCGGCAAACTCGGCCCTCACTTCGGATGGCGATTTCCGTTCTACATCGCGGCATTTCCCGGATTCTTGCTTGCGCTTGCTTTGTTGTTCATTCCCGAGCCTCCGCGCGGCCAGTTCGACTCGTTGAAAGAAACTCCCGACCGCGGAACCATCCGAGGTTTGGCTTACAATCCCGCGTTCTGGGCAGTTACGCTGGGCATGGCCGCAGGGACGTTTTCGCTCGGAGGCGTGCAAGTGTGGATGCCGACATTTCTCTCCCGGGTGCGCGGCTACAGTTTGGAATCGGCGAATTTGATCTTCGGAAAGATTGTCGTTGTCGCTGGCATTCTTGCATCCTTAGCCGGAGGCTGGCTGGGCGACCGCCTGCTCCCCCGCATGAAGAGTTCTTATTATTTTGTGTCCGCGATCAGCATGGGCCTCGGCGTGCCAGTCATGATCGTCGGCTTGTTCAGCAAGGGACGCCTCATGCTGCCCGCCATCGCCATCGCCGCATTTCTTCTGTTGCTGAACACTTCGCCTCTCAACACCGCACTGGTGAACTCGGTTGGCGCGCACATCCGTGCCACCGCCATCGCAGTAAATATTTTCATCTTCCATCTTCTGGGCGACGTCCCTTCCCCCACGCTCATGGGATACGTCGCCGACCGCCAGTCCCTTCAAGCTGCCTTCATTCTGCCCATCGTCGCGATGGCGGTTTCTTCTGCCATACTGTTTTACGGCATGCGATTCGCTCCTCCTGTACGTGTCGGGAACGGGCCCGAGACTGTTGACGGCAAGCTGGGATGATGCATTTTCACTGGACCGTGTTTCATTGGATTGCCGGCAGCATTCTCGCGCTGGTTTGGTTTTCACGCCTGCTGGACGCCGCGCTCGGCATGCCCAAAGTCGCCGACATCTCGCGGCCGGAATGGGACCACAAGCCCGCTACTGCAACCGGGAATCCACGCGTCAGCATCATTGTTCCGGCCCGCAATGAAGAAGAACATATTGGCCCAGCCCTCGCGACGCTGCTGAACATCGACTACGACAATTACGAAGTCATCGCCGTGAACGATCGCTCCACCGACCGCACCGGCGAAGTCATGGATCGAATTGCCTCCGCTCCCGAAGCTCACGGTCGCTTGAAAGTCATTCATATCGCCGAGTTGCCTCCGGGTTGGTTGGGTAAAGTTCATGCCATGTGGAGTGCGGCCAACCAAGCCAGTGGCGAGTGGCTCTTGTTTACCGATGCCGACGTGCTTTTCCGGCCAGACGCCCTCACCCGAGCCTTGGCCTATGCGGAAGCTGAATCCGCAGACCACCTCGTTTTGTTTCCTCGCATGATCATGCACAGCCCCGGCGAAAGAATGATGATCGCATTCTTCCAAACCCTATTCGTCTTCGGGCATCGACCCTGGAAAGTGGCTGACCCGAAGACAGAAGATCATATCGGCGTAGGCGCGTTCAACCTGATCCGGCGTCGCGTCTACGACGCTGTCGGCACCTACGAGGCGCTGCGCTTCGAAGTGCTCGATGACATGAAGCTGGGAAAAATCGTGAAGAATGCCGGATACGCCCAACGCAACGTTTATGGCGCCGACCTGATCTCGCTCCGATGGGTAAAGGGCGCGGTCGGGATGGTAAACAATCTCACCAAGAATTTCTTCGCCATTATGTCATTCCAATGGTGGCGTGCGCTGCTGTCGGCATTTGCGCTGGCGTTCCTGAACCTGATGCCATTTCTCGGCATTTGGCTCGCCCACGGATGGGCGCGCCTGCCCTACGCAATCGCGCTGGCGTCCATTTTCGGTATTTATGTGGGGATGTCATGGGAGTCCGACATCCCGGCATATTATTTCGTTTTGCATCCCATTGGCGCGGCGCTGTTCGTTTACATCATGCTCCGTTCCACGGCGCTAACTCTGGCCCGCGGCGGCATCGTGTGGCGTGGCACATTCTATTCCTTGCAGGAGTTGAGAAAGGGGATGGTGTAACGGCCCGTGAAACCTCTGTTTCCTAAATTGTCATCCCGACGTTTCATAAGTTGTCATCCCGAGCGAAGTCGAGGGACCCTGCGTTCAGCTTCCACCCTCAGGACGACAATTTATCCCCGCATGCGCCGCTAAGACTGCCACCTACATGCAAAGACGGCGGAAATTATTGAGGTGGCCCCGAACTCTCCGCCGAATCCACATCCGGCGGCACATCGATCGGAATTTTTGCCTTCTGCCGCTTCTTGGAGGTCTTATACGCCGTCCCCGGCAGACTGAAAGTCCCGGCGCTGTAGTGGCCCTTATCCTCGACGTCGTACTTCTTCGGCAGAGGTGGAATCTGGATTCCTTCTCCGCCCAGTTGCCGCAACTGCTGCAGCACAATCTCGGCCCGTCCGTCGTACTCTTTCACTGGGCCGTGCACCTCGATGACTTTATCCTGCAACTGACTTACATTCCCAATGCGCTTTAGATCGTGAGGAAAAACCACCACGGTGAATGGACACACCATGGAATCCTTGCAGAAATCAAAAAGCGTCACGCCCCGGCTTGCGTGTTTCACCCGCAGGACCTTGCCAGTCACGCATTGGTCCTCGCCGATGTGCTGCCGGGCCTCAGTAATCGGAATGCAGTCGCTCGCGCTTGAGGATGGGCCAAAGAACATTGCCAGGATGACCGGCAACAGTCCATGAAGCGCCGGAATGCGGAATCTGCAGCGAAGCTGGGTAGGGGGACTGAGCACAGAAAACTCGAGGCCGGAGAAAGCCTCAGGTACACAACGATTGTATTGCGTAGATTGCCGCGAACCGGGGCAAAGGCTGAGAAAAAGGCCAGGATTTTCCCGAAACAGAAAAGCAACGCGGGAGGGCACGCCTTCACACTCTGCGGAAAAACTCTCATCCACGCAGGTTTTGGGAAGGACCCGACTTCAGTCGGGCCGCTAAGTCGCCGAAAATGTGTAGGCGCTTCAGCGCCTGAGGTGCGCTTTGCGCGTCCCCGACGACTTTTTCCGCAACCTGTTCAGCCGTGCCGCCAAGGGCTGCAACGGGTCCCGGCTTTAGCCGCTGAGGGCGCGCCCTCTATACCGCGACGAGAACCGCCCTAGCTGAACGCCTTCACCGCCCCGGCTTCGTCCTCCCTGACATCGAAGACCGTGTACAGCTTGGTGATCTGCAGCAGGTCGTGAACTTTCTTGGTCAGGTTCAGCAGTTTGAGTTCGCCGCCCTGGTTGCGTACCGTGGTAAAGGCGCTGACCAGCTCACCAATCCCCGAGCTGTCAATATAAGTCACTTCGCCAAGGTTGAGCAGAAGCTTCTTCTGGCCCTTGGAAAGCAGTTCGCGCACCGTGTCCCGCAGGATTACGCTGCCTTCACCCAGCGTAATACGGCCGCTGCAATCCACGATGGTTACCCCATCAATCTGACGAGTACTGGTCTTCATGCTCACTGAGAAGCCTCCTTAACGCCCTCGGATGGTCCGTGGACGCGCTTTATGAGTTTAATTTCGGTGCCCGTCTGGGACGGCAGGATTTGCACCTCGTCCATGAACGAGCGAATCAGAAAAATTCCCCTTCCCGAGGTCTTCAAAAGATTCTCCGGAGCCAGGGGATCGGGAATCTTGGCCGGGTCCAATCCTTTGCCTTGATCCCGAATGGTGATGATCAAGGCGCAGCCATTCCTTTCGAAGTCGACTTTCACCTTCTTGCTCGGATCGTAAGCGTTGCCGTGCAGCACAGCGTTCACCGCGGCCTCGCGCACCGCCATGGAAATCTGCATGACCTCATCTTCGTCGAATCCGCTTTCAGTCGCGATTCGACAGGCTGCTTGCTCGGCGTTGTCGACGGCCTCCAGCGTCGAATCGAGCGTGTAGGAGACCCGGAGTTCGGTCATGGCAAAGTGTTTGTGAACCAGCCTGCGGATCCGAAACATTCACCAGGCTGAGTTGGCCAGCCGCGCCTTCGCTTCGCGCGTCCTGAACCATCCCCAGCCAGCGAATTGGGTAGTTTGCCCTTCCGCTGTGGAAATGTCAACGCGAGGATTATACACACGAAGTTCCGGCTCCCGAAGCATGCGACCTTATGGTAGCGGCTCATCCTGATTGTCGTCCCGAGCGAGCGTTCTTTGCGCAGCGAGGATCTGGGCGAGCCGCGCGAAGCGTCGCGCACTTTGCGACGCAATAATCGCGCGTCTGGCTCGCTTCCCTATCGACTGAGCCACCACCAACCTTACATTAGACACCAGTCGCCGGAAAAACAGCAAAAGCCTTCTGGCTTCCTGCCCCACAGTTGGGTATTCTTCAGAGCGATGTCCTCGCTTGCGCTTACCGAATTGCTAGGCCTGCCCGTCCTTGATCCCGCCGGGGTCCAATGCGGTCGAGTGCGCGAGTTGGCAGTCGCGCCCCAGGAGGATCGGGCCCGCATCGCCGTGCTCATCGTCCGCACCAAAACCGGGGACCGCGTGATGCCGTTCAACGCCGTGACCTCCATCAATGGCAACCTGCGCATTGATAGTGAGCCTTCGACATGGCCGATTGCGGATGGCTCCGAAGGCCTGTATTTGCTCTCCCGTGATCTGCTCGACCAGCAGATCATCGACGTCCACGGACGCAAGGTGGTTCGAGTCAATGACGTCGACCTGCATCGGGACCACGATCACGGTGACCAGCATCCCGTGCTCCGCGTAGGTTCCGTGGACGTGGGTGCGCGCGGCGCTGTCCGTCGTCTGCTCAAGGGCGTCGTTCCCATCAACGCGCTCCGCGCCTTGCTGCGCCAGATTCCCGAGCGTCCCATCCCCTGGGACTTTGTCGACCTGATCGAAACCGATCCCGCCCGCCGCGTAAAGCTCAAAATTTCCCACGAACGCCTGGCTCGCTTGCACCCAGCCGACATTGCCGACATCGTCGAAGACCTCGCGCCCGACGAACGCGAAGCCGTGTTTGAAACCCTCGACGAGGAAGTCGCGGCCGAGGCCTTGGAAGAAGTCGACCCCAAGGTGCAGAAGGCGATCGTGGAGTCGCTCGATTCCGACCGCGCCGCCGACATCCTCGAAGAAATGGATCCCGACGCGGCCGCCGACCTGCTCGACAATCTGGCCGAAGACCACACTTCGGAAATTCTGCAGGAGATGGCTCCGAAAGACCGCGAGGAGATGGTCGAACTCCTCGAATTCAAGGAAAACACCGCCGCCGGCCGCATGAACACCGATTACATGGCCGTGGGCGTCAGCGCCACCGCCCACGACGCGGTCGAAGCCTTGCGCCGCTTCGAGGGCGGAATCGAAACCGTCAGTACGATTTACCTGATCGATTCCCACGGCACTCTGGCCGGCGCCGTCCCTCTGGCCAAACTTGTGCTGGCCCCGCCCGAAGCGCCCCTGCTCGCTCTCACCCAGGAACCGTTGATCTCCTGCCGCGAGGATGCGAGCGAGAAAGACTTTGCCGAACTGTTCGACAAATACAATCTGCTTACGTTGCCCGTCGTCGATGAGCACATCAAGCTAACCGGCGTCATCACCTCGGACGACGTGATCAGCCTGCTAAGGGCCAAGCTGTAAGGTTTCGGGAAGGGCACGGCTTCAGTCGTGCCATAAAGTCGCCGCTTCGATTCAGGCCCCGCAGGGAACCAACGCTTTCGTGGCCCCAGGGGCTGGCCCACCTTTACGTTCCTTGTAAATGTGGCGCGGCGAATTCGGCGGTGAGAGCTTTTCTTTGAAGAGGGCGCAGTGCAAGTCAAAGCGGCGAAGCCAAAGCTCCCGGACGCCGACGGCGTGAGTCCCCACCTTTGCCAAAACCGCTAAGGCGAGCCGGCCACCTGTTAACAACAGTTGAGAATCGATTCAAGCCAGGGGCTTGCTTATTTTCCATTGTGAGCGATTAAGCTCAGACAGTCGCCCTGGGGAGAAGGCTATGCTGGTACATTCCCCGGTGCTTCGTCACCGATCCGTCGGGGGTGGACTATCGAAGACGAACAGTGTCAGAGATCGGCGGAGGGTATAAGGCACTGAAGTTCAGATTTTTACTGTTTCTCTGAATGGAGCCAACATTTTATCTACGCCGATCCAGAGTCCAACGTCATGGGTAAAATTAAAACAAAAGAGCAACGGGATAAAGCGACGCTTGCCGAAGTCCTCAAGGAAATGGCGAAGCCGAGGGTGGCTATGTCTGCACGAGAGCATTGCCCCGGTCTTTGGAATAAAGTTCTAGTCGTGCAGAACAATGTTGAGAAGTGAACTGTGAACCTGCAAGGCATCGCCTGCGTGATAGTCGATGAACCCCAATTTCCTAAACCTGTTCATGAAAAAGCTAACCCGCGAGCGAGTCGAACCTATCATCTCTGCGAGGGTCTCCTGACTGATATTGGCGATTAGAGTCTGGGGCACGCCTTCCTTGCCGAAGTGAGCCAGCAACAGCAGTATCCGAGCTAGTCTCTTTTCGCTGGAATTGAAAAGCTGGTCAACCAAGTCTTCTTCGTATCGGACATTCCGTGCCAGCAAGTACGCCACGAACACATCGGAAAACGCGGATTCCCGGTGCAGCACTTCCATCATTGACTTTTTATCGATTCGCATCACAGAGCAATCGGTCATTGCGGCCGCGGAGCACAGGCGAAGAACCTGCCCGGTAAGGCACCCTTCTCCGAAGAAATCACCCTCGTTCAGAATGCCGATTGTGGCTTCCTTCCCGCTCTGTGACACAACCGTGAGCTTTACTTTTCCTTTCTTTATGTAAAAAACAGCGTCGGACGAGTAACCCTGAACGAAGATCGTCTGTTTCTTGGAAAAAACTGCTATCTTCCTACCGCCGTCAACGGTAGAGAGAAATGTTTTGGGATCGAATCTGATCAGTTTCTCGGACGCTGCCACCAGCGGCATAATTGGCCCCCTCTCTCAAGAGTTATGAATGCGCAGAAGGCAACTCCTATGAAAGGATGAATAAATCCGCAAGAAGGCGAGAACAACCTAAAGATTTGCGGGGCAGAACTGCTCCGCACTCAACGAAATAATGATTTCACCATGGATGTCGAAAGTCAATGGCCCGCACGGAGAATAGGCCGAAAGACACGGCCGCTCCGCAAGTCGCGAAAAATCCCTATTACGCTCAACCACCAGGCAGTCAAAACCTGGAATCGCCTGTTCCCAGCAGAGTGAGCACTATGAAACAGTCTCCTGGCTCCATGATCCCTTATGCTCGGGGCAGGAGATAAAACCATGTCCTTATCCGAAGATGTTCGTCCCCTGCTCGCGGCTCGCGCCGCTACCGATCCTAACGCTGCAAGGCTGCTGGAAATGTTCACCAAAGCCGATGAGATTTTGAGCGAGCCTTCGCTACAGTGGATCGGGGACCTCGAAGTGCCTCGCGCCCGTGCCCTCGGGATTGCTGTCGTAAAATCTCTATAGCACTCATTGACTTGGCGAGGTTTTGAGCGCTATGGGCCTTTTGCCTTATTTTATTTAACCAGCATTTGTCAGCTTGAGATCGGAGCAAGATTGTAGAACTCCTTGATTGGCTGCGTCGGGTTGGTCTTCCAACAATGGAATGACAGTTCGCAATGCATCGATCTCCGTGCGGGTTCGAGCGATTTCCATTTTTTTTTGTTCTACAATCGCGCTTATGGCGGTTGAGTCGAAAGCCGTTTTTTCAAGGGTCCGAATTGGGCTGGAAACTGCTGGGCCGGGACTGACAGATCCGCATGTGTGCTTCCGGAACGCCCGCCGAACTTCAGCGGACGGTGCTATCAGATCCGCTACGTCACGAATGTGGCGATGCTTCCATGGGCAGGCATTGCACCCCCATCCCATAAAGAATGCTGTTTCTACCCACGCTAAGTCTCTTCTTGGTGCTGGCACCATGATAATCGTTTCACAAGCGCAGGCTGATCGCGAGTACCCACTCTGATGCCGACTGTCTCTTCTTACAATTTCTACCCAGTGTGGTGTCCCGCAATTTCGCGTCATAAGTCCGCGCTGTCATCCTGACGTAATCAGCCTGCTAAGAGCCAAGCTATAAGGTTTGGGGAAGGGCACGGCTTCAGCCGTGCCGCAAACTCGCAGATTCGACTCAGGCCCCGCAGGGAACCAACGCCTTCGTGATGTCTACTCCGAGCGAACGGCCAAAACTATACGAGCCTTCGCAAAGCTGAGCCAGCCTCGCCTCGAGACTATCAATCTGAAGATTTTTGACCAACGGGCTGTGAGTCTCGTCACACAGAGACTTCGGGGCAAAGAGTACACTGGTGGCGTTTGACGGGAGGGATGTATGAAACCGTCTTCACGTCCGCCCAGAACGCCTTCTCGGTTTTCCGAGTCAGTTCATCACCAACTCAACCTGTATGCGTTGGCTGCGAGTGCTGCGGGAGTGAGTGTGCTGGCCTTGGCTCAGCCTGCAGAAGGGAAGATTGTTTACACAGATACGTACGTTCTGCTCGACGTATACTACCGAGTCTACCATCTTGATCTTAACCACGATGGAGAGACTGACTTTGTCTTGAGCTTAGCCACAGGGTGTGACTTCTCCTGTCTCTCCGACCTTGACGCGCAGGGTCAGGCAGGCGACGGTATAGAGGGAAAGAGTCAGTACGCAGCCGCACTGCGCCGCGGAGCACAGATCGGCCCTAAATACCAGTTTGGATCTTTCAAGAGGTTGGTTCAGCGTAGTTCCTATCCGTTGTCAAGAATTCAAGGCCCGTGGTTCGACGCGACGAATCGGTATCTTGGTCTGAAATTCGTAATTAAGGGTAAGATTCACTACGGCTGGGCGCGTATGAGCGTTAGGTTCAAGGGAGGGCACATGGAGGGTATGCTGACTGGCTATGCCTACGAAACAATTGCGAACAAGGCCATCATCGCAGGCAGAACGAAGGGGCCGGACGTGACCGCCGCTCAGCCCACCAGCCTCGGGCATCTGGCGGCAGGGGCCTCGGCGATTCCGGCATGGCGCGGAGCAGGGGGCAACCAATGAAACGACTGACCTCGTTCGTTACAGCGTTCGTTCTACTTTTCGGATTTCTGACCATAGCGGCTCACCTCTTCGCAGCCAGCAAAGAGAAAGAGAAGGTCTATAGCTTCAACGGCACAGACGGGGCCGGACCCAACGCCACCCTGATCTTCGATGCTGCCGGGAACTTGTACGGCACGACCTCTAACGGCGGCGCCTACGAATACGGCGCCGTCTTCTAGCTAACGGCTGGGGCAGGCAAGTGGACCGAGAACGTATTGTACAGCTTCAACAACAACGGCACGGACGGGTACTGGCCAGATGCCGGACTGATCTTCGACCCGGCTGGGAACCTGTACGGCACCACTACTGCGGGCGGCACAGGCTGCGGAGATTCCTGCGCCGGCACCGTCTTTCAGTTGACGCCCGGTAAAGACGGCAAATGGACGGAGACCCTGCTGCACAGTTTCAACTTCAACGGTAAGGACGGCTTTTACCCCACTGTCGGCCTGATTCTGGACGGGGCTGGAAATTTGTACGGCACGACCGTTTATGGCGGTGCCTCCGGCACGGGCTGCGGCGGTCTTGGCTGTGGCACTGTCTTCGAGCTGACGCCTGGCGCAAACGGCAAGTGGACTGAGAAGCTGCTGCACAGCTTTGGCAATGGCAAGGACGGATCCTGGCCCGATGGCAGACTGATCTTCGATGAGGCTGGAAACTTGTACGGCATTGCTGCAAATGGCGGCCCCTCCGGCAAAAGCTGCGGCGGTTATGGCTGCGGCATCGCCTTCGAGCTGACGCCCGGCACAAACGGTAGGTGGACGGAGAGCCTGCTGCATAGTTTCAACGGCAAGGACGGGCAAGATCCCCACACCGGCCTGATGTTCGATACGGCCGGCAACCTGTATGGGACGACCATGACCGGTGGTGCCTCCGGCACGGGCTGCGGCGGTTACGGCTGCGGAACCGTCTTCCAGTTAGCACCGGGGACTAATGGCAAGTGGGCGGAGAAGGTGTTGCACAGCTTTGGCAAGGGCAAGGACGGGATCTGGCCCTGGGGGGAAGGCCCCTTGATCTTCGATGTGGCCGGGAACTTGTACGGCACTACCAGTGCGGGCGGCGATGGGAGTTGCAGCAGCGGCTCCAGCTACGGCTGCGGCACCGTCTTCGAGCTGACGCCTGGCGCAAACGGCAAGTGGACCGAGAAGCTGCTGCACAACTTCGACAATAACCGCACAGACGGGCTCTACCCAGACAATGGTCTGCTCCTAGATACGACTGGGAACCTATACGGCAACACCGGACTGGGCGGCACCTACGCTTACGGGACCGTCTTTGAGATCACACCGTAACAGGTGTTCGAGTCTTCGGGGCCAGCCTCGGTCGGCTGGCCCGTCCAAGCTCCGCTTGGGGCGGGAATCTTGGTGCGTCCAAAAACCCCGACCACTTCGCGAATACATTCGCCCGAGAAGCCGCAAAAACCCCAAATCCCGCTTATCCCAAAAATCTTGTCAAGGGGGTAAAACCGTTCAATTTCCCTCAACCCGCTGATTCGGATGGAAATATAAATAGCTAAATCATGTCATAGTTACCCCCTCCAATTTGCTATTCTAAAAATAGGAGCAAAAACAGCAGGCGCGGCCGGAAATCCGGCTCGCGCCTTTTTTTATTGGAGTGCCACGCAATGCCTCAAAAGGAAATTCCACAAAGCTCAACTCCGCTATCGCCCTGGTACCAGCGAAGGGCGAATCAAACTGCTACCGCCCTGGCCAACCTCCAGCGCGATTGGCAAGCCAATGAAGAGGCCCGACTTGGCATGAAACCACCGATCGTACGCGGGCCCCTCTGGTCCAAACGTCGCGGCGAACTTTCCGAACTCGCTTTCTTTTACAAAGCCGCCAGCCTCGGTTTCGGAGTCGCCAAGCCCTGGGGCGATACCGAACGCTACGACTTCATCCTCGACTCCGGCCAGCGCCTCTGGCGTATCCAGGTCAAGTCGGGATGCCACCATCGAAACCGCTGTTACGACCTGCATGGAAGATGCGGCAATCAAGAGAAGAGCCAGTACACCTCCGAGGAAATCGACATATTTGTCGCTTACCTCGTTCCCATCGACGTCTGGTACGTAATCCCGGTAGAAGAAATCAAAAAAAAATCCCTGCTCTTTTATCCCTACGGTGGCGCCCGCTGTGGACACTACGAACAGTACCGCGAAGCCTGGGATCTCATGGCCCCGCAAACCTTGGGTGCTTCATTTCTCTCCGGCTGCCCGGAGAACGGACGCGTCCGGCCCGGATACCTCAACCCCCGCTTCTTATGACTTGGTCTTCGTCGCCGTCACGACTCCAATGTCATTTGAGCAATTAACAAATTATCTGAGCGGAGCAGTCGCTCGCGAAGCGAACGTACCCCCCTTAACAAATTGTCATCGCGAGCGGAGCAGTCGCTCGCGAAGCGAACGCCCCCCTTAACAAATTGTCATCCTGAGCGAAGGCGTCGTTCGCAAAGCGAACGACACCGCAGTCGAAGGACCCCGCTGCTGCCAGTTCAGCCGAAAAAGCGTCAGGGAATTCTGGCCATGTGACTTTTCGCCTGTTCAGATTTCGCTTCTCCATTTATTCTGTTTGGTCGTTTCACCATCTTCTCGTTCCATGTTGGCGAATTGCGCTCATGAGATTCCTGAAACGCTGGAAGACCCGATTCCTGCTGTTCTTCGCCGTCGTCGGCCCGGGTTTTATCACCGCGAACGTCGACAACGATGCCAACGGCATCTACACCTACTCGGCCGCCGGGGCGCAGTTCGGGAACCTGCTGCTGTGGACGCTGATTCCGATTACGCTGGCCCTCATCGTGGTTCAGGAAATCTGCGCCCGCATGGGAGCGGTCACCGGCAAAGGCCTTAGCGACCTGATCCGCGAGGAATTCGGCCTTCGCGTAACATTTTTCATGATGATCGGAATCCTGATCATCAACTTCGGCAATGTGGTGGGCGAGTTTGCCGGAATCGCGGGCAGCCTCGAACTTTTCGGCCTCTCGAAATACATAACTGTTCCAGTGTGTGCCATGATCGTCTGGCTCATGGTGGTCAAGGGCCACTACAAGAGTGTAGAAAAGATTTTTCTGGCCGCGTCGTTTTTCTACGTCACCTATATTTTTGCCGGTTTTTTCGCCAAGCCGGCCTGGATCGACGCCCTGGTGGCCACCGTGAAACCTCCGCCCAGGGCCGCGTTCATGCTCCCCGGATATCTTTACATGACGATTGGTGTGGTGGGAACCACGATTGCTCCCTGGATGCAGTTCTACTTGCAATCCTCGATCGTCGAGAAAGGGATCACTAAGCGGCAATATCGGGCCTCGCAGATTGACGTAATTTCTGGCTGCATCTTCACCGACATTGTGGCCTGGTTCATCATCGTGGCCTGCGCGGCGACGCTCTACGTGCACGGCTATCACAATATTGCGGACGCAAAAGACGCCGCTCAAGCCCTCCGCCCCCTAGCCGGTCAGTACGCATATATTTTGTTTGCGGTGGGGTTGTTCAATGCTTCGCTTTTTGCGGCTTCGATTCTGCCGCTGTCGACTGCTTATACGGTTTGCGAGGGGTTGGGATTCGAATCGGGAGTAGGGAGGAGATTTTCTGAAGCGCCGGTGTTTTACTGGCTCTACACCATCTTAATCGTAGCGGGCGCGGGCGTAATCCTGGTGCCCAACCTGCCGCTGGTGAAGATCTCGATTCTTTCCCAGGTGGTGAACGGAGTGGCTGTGCCTCCGGTGCTGGTTTTCATGCTGCTGCTGGTCAACAAAAAAGAATTGATGGGCGAGTACGTGAATTCGCGCCTCTATAACTGGAGCGCGTGGGCCACAACCGTAATCATGACCGTTCTGAGTATTGCCTGGTTCTGGACGTTAAGAAGTGGGCAGTGATGTTCAGATCCCTCGCTGCGCAAAGAATGCCGACTCGGGATAACAATCAAACTGACGTACTAACAAGCGAACTTTGCGCTACTTTTTCACCTCCAAGTGTGAAAGAATTCTGTACGGTGGCGCATGCGTCCAGTTGTCCCGATTGCCGTGGGTTTGCTGCTTTTGTTCGGGGCGATGGCGGTCGCGCAGGACTCTCCTTCCCCAGATTCGACGGCGACGACTTCGTCCGTCTCGAACCCTGCGCCGGCTCCCAATGCGGCTAAGACCTACCACGATGGAAGCCTTCGCGACATTGATGCGATCGGCAACCGCAAGGTGGGCTGCGATCGCGGTTTGGGAAATTGGTACAGCCTCGAAAAGCAGATCGAAATGGGCCGGCAGTACGCGCATCAGGTCGAGTCCACCACTAAGCTGATTACCGACCCGGTCATCGCGGAGTACGTTAATCGCATTGGCCAGAACCTGGTGAGGAACTCCGATGCCCAGGTGCCGTTCACGATCAAGGTCGTGGACACCGACGATGTGAACGCGTTTGCGCTGCCGGGAGGTTTTTTCTACGTGGATTCCGGGCTGATTTTGGCGGCTGACAACGAGGCCGAGTTAGCGGGCGTGATGTCCCACGAGATTGCGCACGTCGCTGCCTGTCACCTGGCTCGCGAAAACACCCGCGGGCAGTTGATGCAACTGGCCTCCATCCCGCTGATCTTTGTGGGCGGCGGAATTGGCTACGCGGCCCAAAGCCTGGCGGGAGTGGCTTTGCCCATGGGTTTTCTGAGGTTCACTCGCGGCTTCGAGTCGGAGGCCGACTTTCTTGGTGTGGAGTATCTGTACAAGGCGGGATACGATCCGCAGGCACTGACCTCATTTTTCGAAAAGGTGAAAGCGCTGGAAAAACACCAGCCGGGCACGCTGGCCAAGACTTTCGATACTCACCCGCAGACCCCGGACCGCATTGCCAAGACCCAGGAAGAGATCAACACGCTGCTGCCGCCCGCACCGGAATACAAGGTGGACACTTCCGAATTTCAGGATGTGAAGGAGAGGCTAGCGCAACTGGAAAACCGGCACAAGATCGACAAGAGTCATGGAGGAGATGGTCCGACCCTGCGTCGTGCCGCGCACGCTGACCCGAATGATACGGGCAATGGCGGGGACGCGGATGAGCCGCCCACGCTCAAACGCAGAGACACTTCGCAGTGATGGGAACATCGAGTTTTCAGCGGGCAGTGAAGTCGGAGTGCGAGCAGAAGGCGCGGCAGTCAGCCAGCGATCTTCAGGCTGCCGTGGCTGTCCGGAGGTTCAGAGGCGAGAATCTGATGCTAGTTTGGCGTCCGTCCTGCCGTACCTTGTACAGGTAAGCCCGGTCTGGCGGGCTGGGAGCCATTTCGACCAAAAGGTAATGCTCGCCCCTCACGTGTTGGTCGAACTCCTCCATGTACGCCTCGATGCTCCTCACGATCGACCCCTTGCCATCCCGATCGCGATAGACCATGACCTTCAGCGGAGCCTTTATGCAGAGAAGCTTCTGGAGATCGCACAAGACATCGCCCTTCCTGCGAAGTTCCACTTCGACGGCGAGATGGATCGAGCTCTCCGCGCGCGCAAACCAAACCACGTCATTAAGCCATTCGCGGCCACACTCTTTCTTCTCGGGGTCGGGATGTACGAGGTAACGTTTTCTATCGACGCGAGCTCTCACTACTTCCTTTACTTTTGTGTTCCAACGCCTACCGTCGAGACTCTCTTCGCGTCGAAGTCCCGAGACGATTTCGCTCGCCAGGGTAGCTGGGTCGATTGGTGGTTTCCCGAAGATCGCCATGTGATTTTTGCCCCTCGTTGTGTCGAGCGGACACTCTGTCCCGCTTCTTGACCTTGATTCTTCTCGCAAGAGACCAAGAAATCAAGATCAAAGGCGGCGGACAGGAGTGTCCGCCCTACATGCGTCCGGGCGGCTAGACAATTTTTCCTTCTGTGATGTCTCGCACCAGGGGTAGATCTGCCTCGAGGAAATCGTAGCGAGACAATTCCGACCGCAGGGACCATTGGACATCACGAAAAATTTTGTTCTCAATTGTTCCATGGTATTCGCGCACCACGAAGAAGCGCAATTCCACCGCACCCCCGCCCGGATACTCATGGCGCAGGCGCGAGACCTCAGGGCCAATCTTGGCGTCGATTCCGAGTTCCTCATCTAATTCGCGGTGCAGCGCGTCGCGGGGTTGTTCGCCTTCCTCGATCTTTCCGCCGGGGAACTCCCACTTCAGCGGCATGGTCTGATGGCGGGTGCGCTGGCAGACCAACACCTTGCCGTCCTTGAAAATCACCGCAGCTACAACTCGCTTCACGGGCCACACTGCCTTCTGGCGGGAGGGGCTTGGACTCTCATGCTGGGGTTTTTTCCAAGTGCTGGCCCACCAGCGCGGCGCAGTACTCGACCAGTTCGCGATCCTCGTCCTTGAAGGCGGCGAGGAAATGGCTGTCGATATCGAGCTCCCCAACCACCTTGCCGCGGACGAACACCGGAACCACGATCTCGGACTTGGTCTCGAGCGAGCACGCCAGGTAGCGGGCGTCCTTGCCGACGTCATCGACAATCACGGTCTTTCCGCTGGTGGCAGCCGCGCCGCAGATTCCCTGGTTCAAGGAAATTCGCGTATGAGGCGTCATCGCGCCCTGAAATGGCCCCAGAGCCAGCATGGGAGGCTGACTGCGGGATTCCGGTTCCAGCATGTAAAAGCCGACCCAGTTGTATTTCAACATGTGTTCGTGCAGAAGTTCGACGATTTCCGACATCAGTTGATGGGATGACTTCACGCCTTGAATCAACTGGTTCAGTTCTCTCTTAACGTCTTCAAGTTTGGAGGCAGCTGGCATAGTTGAAAGCTCGCGTGCGCGAGTCATCCGCGCGAAACTGGCGCATCCATTATGCATCTTAGACCGGAAGTTTGTGAAAAGTCTTGAGGATGAATCGCCGAGGCCAGAGCTCGCAGCCCGAGCAGCAAAGTGGGTGCTGGGGTATTCAGAAATTCATCTCGAATACAGTAAACCCGGCCTTGCTGGGCGGATCGCATCTCGCCCCAGCCGCGGTCCCGAACGATCTTTTCCAAAGGGACCCGGTCGCCGGCGCCGCACCAGGCGGCGACGATCACATCGGGGTCCTCAGACAATACAGCTTCGGCCGACGTTGGTTTTCCCGGAGCGCCGACAAACTCTCCTCCAGCCGCCGCGACCAGTTCGGCGACCCACGGCTGGGAGGCGATTAACGGCTTACCCCATTCCTCACAGAAAACGCGCGGGCGCGGGGCGCCGTCGGTTTGCCGGCGCACGGCCTCGATTTCCTGCTGCATTTCCCGGATCACTTGCTCTCCGCGATCGAGGGCTCCCATGATTCCCGCGATGGCGGCGATGTCGGTGTAAACGTCCGCGAGCGTCTTCGGGGCCAAGCCAAGAAAGCGCGCGCCGGCCTTCAGGATTTCGGTCACTGCCTTTTCCTGGTAGGGGACGGCGGCGATGACCAAGTCCGGCTGGGCAGCGACGATCTGGTTGGAGTTCGCGGTCCAGGAATCATCGACGATGGTGAGTTCGTGACTTGCGATCTCGGGACAAATATCCGCACAATATTTTGTGCAAGCGACAATGCGGCTCAGCCTGCCGATTGCCGCCAGGATGACGGTTGCGCTGGGCTGTAAAGAGACAATCCGTTGCGGGGTATGGTCGGGAGACACAATAAAGCCATCTTAAAGGGTTCGCGATCGATGTGCGAAAAGAAACGTTGCAAGCAACGTTTCTGCGGGCGGTAGAGACGTAGCTTGACATGTTGCAGTTCCCATTCAAGCAGAGGCGCTGGCGGGGGTCACGGCGCGGAGGAACAGTGCTAACACAAGGCCAGCAAATTAGCGAAAAACCAGTTGTCAGTTGTCAGTTCTCGGTTCTCAGTTTTCTGCTTCAAAAGTTACAATTCTTGGGATGTATTCTCCGCAGCTTCTCGATCACTTTCAGAATCCGCGTAACCCGGGCGAAGTGGTGAATCCGGATGCAGCGGTGCAACTCGAAAATCCAGCGTGCGGCGATATTCTGAAATTGAGCATGAGGGTTGCAAATGGCCGTATCGTGGAAATCTGTTTTCTCGCCAAGGGATGTGTTCCCGCGATGGCTTGCGCTTCGGCGCTCACGCAGTTGGTGAAGGGAAGAAGTGTGGCAGCCGCTAGCGTATTGCGGCGGGAAGAACTGGTGCAGGCTGTCGGAGGTTTGCCGGAGACTTCGATCCATGCCAGCCATCTCGCGATGGATGCATTAGCGGCCGTATTAAAACAGCTTAAAATCTAACCCCTGGCCAGTAGATGGTCCAACCGCGCGCCCGGGCCGTGTTTTCGAGATCGGGGTTGGGATTCACTGCGAATCCGTGACTGGCAATCGCAAGCATGTCGGCATCCCAGCGTGAGTTTCCGAAGGCCGCGTCGGGATTTTTCTTGATGACGTCGCGTATGGCGCGCGGCTTGCCTTCGCCGGACGGCACGCGAAGCAGTTGATCGGTGATGCGTCCGCTTTCGATTTTCGCCGATGCCGCCAAAATCTTCCGCTCGTCGATTGCAAAGTGCTTCACAGCGGCTCGAATTATCCACTCGTTGGTGGAAGACACGGCCCAAACCTCGCAACCCGAGCCCTGCAGCCGGCGAATCAGTTCCCGCATTTCAGGAAAGATCCGGCTAACGAAGTGCTCTTCAAAATACCGCGTGGCCGCCGCTTGCACTTCGGATTCAGCCAAGCCGCTGTGCATGGTTACCATCTCGCCGCACATCGCGTCTTCGCTGACCTTGCCAGCCTTGTAGTCGGCATAACGTGGGCGCGCCCAGCGAACGATGTCATCGGAAAGCACACCCTGCGTAAGTTCCCAGTCGAAGAACCCTTCTCCGGCATCGCCCGACCATAAGGTGCCATCGCAATCGAAGACGGCAAGTTGCGGTTGAAGACGGAGCACCGACTCGACGAAAGCAGCGGATTCGGAGGTGGTTGTGGTCATGTGTGTGTTGCCTGAAGTCTACCGCGATAATGCCGCATATTCCTCGGGTGTGTCGATATTCAATGTAACCAGTGGATCGTCGACGGCAACATAGGCAACGTGCTCCAGATTTTGCTGTTCAATATCGCGCGCGGTCGCGTTGGCTGGAGCTTTCAGAAAGGCTTCGATCATTTCGATAGCCACCAGAAAAGGATGCCCGTGCTTTCCGTTGTGTTCGGGAACCACCGCCCATACGCCGCACGCAGCCCTGGTGAATGCTGAGCACAGAGCCTTGAGGGTCGCGGCATGGACCGGAGGCCGATCGACCAGGGTGACCATCGCTGAGTCGCGGCCATCTCTCAGGACATGCCGCAAACCGACTTGGAGGGAGGAGAACTGTCCCCGGTCGGGCTCGGGATTTGCCACTAGAGACGCGCCGTTGGCGTACACCACGGGAGCCAGCGTGGCCTCGTTCCTGCCGGCGACGACAATCACCTTTTCGCTGAAAGGTTCGAGAGCCTGAATCGCGGCGGTCAGGAAAGTCTGGCCGGTCGGGGTAGAGCCAGGTGCAACCGGAGGCCAAGGGAGCAATGCTTTGTCCGTTCCCATGCGTGTGGACTCGCCGGCGGCGAGGATCACTGCGTAGAGGCCGGGTGCGTGACTCATAAACCGAAGATAGCAGAAAAGAACGGGTTTCCGACTGTCAATTTGCAATTGCCGGTGGAAGTGGGATGAACGCCAGCGGAGATTCGGGATCAGCGGCGGCTCCGGTTTTCTTCGTGAGCCTGGGCCGTGGCATCGTCCGTGTCTTGATCACCCTTGTGGCCTTTGAACCAACTCATATGCGGCACGGCCCGTTCTGCGTGGCGGCGGACGGCGATCAGTTCCGCTGTGATCGCAACTGCAATCTCTTCCGGCGTAATCGCTCCGATGTCCAGGCCGACGGGGGCATGCACGCGATCGAATAAGTGCGCTGGAATGCCTTCGTTCGTGAGCTCGCGAAAGATGGTAATGGTCTTGCGCTTAGAGCCAATCATGCCGATGTAACGCGCCGGAGTTTGCACCGCCCAGCGCAGGACGCGCATGTCGTCGCGGTGTCCGCGGGTGACGATCACGATGTACGACGACTCGTTGGGAGTGAGGCGAGCCATGGCGTGGTCGAAGTCCTCTGCAATTACTTCCTTGGCTTCGGGAAAGCGCTCCCGGCTGGCGTAGGCTTCCCGGTCGTCGACCACAGTCACGTCAAAACCGGCGCCTTTGGCGACTTTATAAAGATTTATCGATACGTGACCTGCGCCAAATATATAAAGTAACGCTGGAGGTAGAACCGGCTCGATGAAGATGTCGAGCGTCCCACCGCAGACCAAACCGGTGTCGTACTTTGGATCCTGGTTGAGGTTGAAAGTCAGACTGCGCGGCTTCTCGCTTTCCATGACCTCGCGGGCGGCTTGCCAGACTTCGGCCTCGACGCAGCCGCCGCCAATCGTGCCGGCGATGGAGCCATCGTCGCGCACCAGCATTTTGGCGGTCTCGAACGAGGGGATGGAGCCGCGCACGTTGACGATGGTTGCAACCGCGCCGCGCCGTCCCTCCTGCCGCAGCTTAACGATTTCCTCGTAGATGTCCATCAGGATTGATTATTCGTGATCCGGCGCTGGATTGACCGCCCATCCCTGAAAGTATAAGGTATCTGACTGGTGCTTGCAGGTTGATTCTGGGACAAGTCTAGTCGGAGGGAATTAATGAAGTATCGGTCTCGTTATGCCTTTGTCGTTGTGTTGGCTCTCACGCTCGCTTCCAGCGCGTGGGGCCAGTGGTCATCTGATCCTTCGAAGAATCTTGCGCTGGCAGACAACAACGATGGCGCCGATCAGGTCCAGCCGAAAGTAAAGCCGCTGCCGAACCATGACTGGTATGTGAGCTGGTTTGATGACGATCCGAACAGTCCGCCGCCGATTGGCTATAGCGTCTATCTGCAGCGCCTCAGCCCCGGTGGAGTGGAGAAGTTTGCGCATGGCGGCATCGAGGTGGCCCATCTGAGCAACAGTTCAACGGAGGACTACGGCCTCGATATTGACACCGCTGGCAATGCCTTGCTGGCCTTCCTCGACACCCGTGAAGGGTCGAATCAGCAGGTGACTGCGGCAAAGATGAGTCCTTCCGGGAAGGCCTTGTGGGGAAAGCGCGGAGTACAACTGACCAAGGGTTCCGTCCATTCTAATGCAGCGCCGAAAATTGCCGGCACCAGCGATGGCGGGGTCGTCGTCGCTTGGACCAGCGACAGAAATACGATGCTCCAGAAACTCGACGCCAAGGGAAAGCCGCAGTGGGGCAAAGGCGTGGTCTTCAGCGAAACGGGGTACAACTATTTTCTGGCTGATTTGCACGCCGCGGACAACGGGTCGGTCATCGTTTCTTGGGTGCGCAACAAGGGTTTTGGAAGCGACAGCCAGCTTCGCGCCAACAAAATCTCATCTGCGGGAAAGCTTCTGTGGGGAAAGAAGAATGTAACGATTTTTGACACTGGCTCGCTTCAATTTGGTTCGTTCCCGTATTTCGTGCCCGACGGGAAGGGTGGAGCCGTTTTCAGTTGGTACACCAGTTCGCCTGCCTTGCAGTGCTTTGCTCAGCATATTTTGGCGAATGGCAAGGAGGCTTTCCCCCACAACGGTTCGGCGGCTTCGACCAATTCATCGCAAGTGCGGGTCGACCCTGCCGCTTCCTACCGCGCCGACACCGATGAAGTATTTCTGGTCTGGACCGAAGAGGATTCGAACCAGGTGATGAATGGAATTTACGCGCAGAAGTTTAGCCCGAAGGGTGGACGCCGCTGGGGGCAGGACGGACTGGTAATTGTTCCTCTGGGGGCGGATTCGGAAATTCTTTCCCGCAACGTGCAGGTCGGGGACGGGGCGCTGGCGTTCTGGATCGATATGAACAGTTCCGGAAACGCGAGCATTCAAGCCACGCGCTTGCAGGATAATGGCAAGGTAAAATGTGCGCAGTTTCCCGTCTCTACGGCGATGTCGAACAAGGGCAGGCCAGCCGCGGATATCGTTACTGCCACGGGCGTCGCAGCCATTGCCTTCGAGGATGACCGCATCGGCAACAACGGGATTTACATCCAAAATGTGAATCGCAATTGCTCGCTCGGGCAAGAGTGAGGAGCGGTTGAGCGTAACCGACAAAGCAAAAGCCCCGGGTCATCACTCCGGGGCTTCTTGCGTAAACCAGTCGATACCGAACCCGACCTGTCACCCCAATCGTCCCGCTTCGAGTGAACCGATGTCAAGCTTTACCTTCTGACCCGGAAGACCACGTTGCTCTTGAGCGTTCCATTGGGTGTCGTCACCTCGACAGTACCAGTAGTCGCGCCCTCGGGTACGGTGGTCTTGACCTCGGACTTGGAAACCACCTTGAATTTCGCCGCTGTGCCGTTAAAGGTGACGCTGGTCGCGCCCGTCAGATCCGTTCCCAGAATCTTGACGACCGCTCCCACCTTGCCGGAGGTCGGGTTCGTTTCCACAAACGGTCCCAGGCCCACAGACAGGCTGAAGACCGTGCCGCCGCCGTTGGCCCCTCCTTCGTACGTTGCTCCGTAGAACGTCCCATTAGTGTCCTGGATCAGCCCCGAGTAGGGGGACGAGCCGTCCGCGCAGTTGCTTTGCGAGCAAAAGCTGTAAAGGGTCGTCAACGTGCCTTTTGGGGTGATCTTGAAGACCGTGCCGTCCCCGTTGGCTCCGCCGGCGGACGCCGTCCCGTACAAGTCCCCATTGGTGGCCTGGATCAGCCCCGCGTAGGGAGAAGAGCCGTCCGCGCAATTGCTTCGCGAGCAAAAGCTGTAAAGGGTCGTCAGCGTGCCTTTTGGTGTGATTTTGAAGACCGTGCCGTCGCCGTCGCCTCCGCCAGCGGAAGTCGTCCCGTACAAGTCCCCATTGGTGGCCTGGACCAGCCCCGCGTAGGGAGAAGAGCCGTCCGCGCAACTGCTTTGCGAGCAAAAGCTGTAAAGGGTCGTCAGCGTGCCTTTTGTGGTGATTTTGAAGACCGTTCCGTCGCCGTTGGCTCCGCCAGCGGAAGTCGTCCCGTACAAGTCCCCATTGGTGGCCTGAACCAGCCCCGCGTAGGGAGAAAAGCCGTCCGCGCAATTGCTTTGCGAGCAAAAGCTGTAGAGGGTCGTCAGCGTGCCTTTTGTGGTGATTTTGAAGACCGTTCCGCAGCCGAAAACGCCGCAGGGGTCGTTGAAGTTGGCCCCGCCTTCTAGCGTTGTCCCGAACAGATCCTCGTCGCTGGCCTGGACCAGCCGCGCGACGGGAATTTGGCCGTCCCCGCTGTGGTTGAAGCTGTAAAGCGAGGTGAACGTGCCGCTTGGGGTGACTTTGAAGACATCGCCGCAGACGTAGTTGCCCAGGAGCATTTTTCCGCAGCTCACCCAGGGCGCAGCCCCGTAGAGGTCCCCGTTGGTGGCCTGGACCAGCCCCGCATAGGGGTTGACCCCGTCCGTGCCGCCGTTGCCGAAGCTGTAAAGGTCGTCAGCGTGCCTTTTGGGGTGATTTTGAAGACTGTGCCGTTCCCGTTGGCTCCGCCTTGCAAGGTCGTCCCGTAGAGGTCCCCGTTGGTGGCCTGGACCAGCCCCGCGTAGGGGTTGAGGCCGTCCGTGCCGCCGAAGCTGTGCAGTGTTGTGAAAGTCTGCGCAGGCGATGCAACCGCCGTGGCTGCGCACAGGAGAAGCAAAGCGCAGGGCCTGTTCCCCCAGTTGAGCCTGCTCAGAATAGCTCCTCGTCGCCGCGCGGCTCTAGGCTGTGGTCCACCGTAGGCCTGCGGAAGAGGACGGCAGTGCATTGCGACCGCAAGAAGTTCGTAGATTCGAGTTTTCGTCATTTGGAGCACCTCCCAGTGCGAAGTTCACGAAAGGGAAAACGTATCGATTCCAAGAAAAAGACAAGGGCCCTATCGACTGGCGACCGCTTTGGGGAATGCGCGTCGGTCGAGGCGGCAATTATCCTCCCGGCAGCTTCGGTGGTCAAGACCGACTAGCGCCAGGTAGTGGGTCAGTCAAACTGACCCACTACCTAGCGCCAGACCGATTTAATGCGTGCGAGCTTCGTCAAGTCGTGGCCGAAATCGACCTGGAATGGCCATCCAATCACGAAATTGTGTTAGCTTCTAACTTTCTTAAGGAGGCTTTTTCATGAAAGCGGCTTGCCTACACGAGTTCGGTGGTCCGGAAGTTCTCCGCTACGAAGATGTCCCTGACCCGGAGCCGCGTAAGGACCAGGTTTTGATTCGAGTCAAAGCTTGCGCCCTGAATCATCTTGACATTTGGGTACGCAAGGGACTGCCGGGCGTGAACTTGCCGCACATTCTGGGCAGCGACATCGCAGGCGAGATCGTCGACGTCGGAGAATACGTCACCGGCTTCAAGGCTGGACAGCGCGTGCTTTTGGCGCCCATGCACTTTTGCAATCACTGTGCCAAGTGCGTCGCGGGACTTCAGAATCAGTGCCGCGAGTTCACCGTGCTAGGCAACGGAGTCGACGGCGGCAACTGCGAACTGATCGCCATCCCCGCGGTCAACGTGATTCCCATCCCCGACAGTTTGGATTTCAACCAAGCCGCCAGCATTCCTCTCGTGTTCCTGACTGCCTGGCACATGCTGGTGGGCCGCGCGGGCATTCGCCTGGGTCAGACCGTACTCGTTCTCGGTGCGGGCTCCGGAGTCGGCATCGCTGCCATTCAGATTGCCAAGCTGTTCCATGCCCGCGTGATCACAACTGCGGGGGACGAAAAGAAATTGGAAAAAGCGCGGGCGCTGGGCGCGGATTACGGCATCAATCACTACCAGCAGAAAATCTCGCAGGAGGTCAGAAAGATTACCAATAAAGAAGGCGTCGACATTGTGGTCGAGCACGTTGGCGCTGCCACGTGGGATGAAAGTATGAAATCACTGAAGCCGGGAGGAACGATTGTCACCTGCGGCGCGACCACCGGCCACGAGGCTGCGTTCGACCTGCGATTCCTGTTTTCGCGGCAGTTGAACTTACTCGGCTCTTACATGGGCACGATGGGTGAGCTGTACGATGTCCTGGGCCACGTTTTTGCCGGACGTCTGCGGCCGGTCGTGAACCGCGTGTTCCCTCTGCAGGATGCCCGCGCGGCCCACGAGTATATCGAAGCCAGCCAAATGTTCGGCAAAGTGGTGCTGGCTCCGTGACCAGTCTATTTCTTCTTGCCTTTCGAAGGACGATGCGGCTTCGGACTGGCTTTGCCCTTGGGTGGTCCTTTCCTGGGTGGCGGAGCCGGCGGGGTTGTCGCGGTTCCGCTTTGATCGGAAGTGATGGTACCAGTCTTCAGATCCACAGTGACTGAATCGCGCTGCATCACTTGCTTCTGGACAGCAGTCTTGAACGTGATCGTCAGGGTCTTTGCATCGGTGGTCACGGTCAAATAGCCAAACTCTACAATGGGGTTGACCACGAGGGTATAGTTTCCCACTTTAACCGGCGCGTTGGGTAAGCCGCCCAAGGGAGCCGTCGCCGCGTAACCACCCGAACCAGCGACGATATATGGAGTTTCCTTCCCCTGGATCACGCGGGTGAACCGCTGATAGAGATGGGCGTGTCCAGAAAGGATGGCGTCCGGCCACAGTCCCGCCGCGGTGCAGCAGGCATCGATGTCGGCCAGCTCTCCGCTCGAGCCGCCATGTCTGGCGTCGGCCGAGAGCGGAGGGTGGTGCACCGCAAGCAGGATGGCGCGCTTGCCGGCTTCGCGGTCCGGTTTCAACCGCTTCAATTCGTTCTGTAGAAACGCGAGTTGATCGTCAACCAGCGGGAAATGGCCTTTCTGTGAGGAGATAACGCCCGCGCCGCTATCCAACACGTTGCTGTACAGCCCGATGATCGAGACGAACGGCGCATCGAGCGTGAAGTAAACCCCGGGCTGGGTCATGACGCTGCGCACCAGCCCGCCTGAATCCGGGGAAGGCCCGGGCTCAGGGGCGCAGAAGTTGGTCAGGAAGGCTGCCAACGTGGGAACCTGCGGAGCACTTGAGGCTGCGCCGAAAACCATGCCGTCGTGGTTGCCGGGGATCGAGAAAATTGGCCGGTCATACTCGCGAAAGGGCTCATAGAACTGGTCGTAATAATATTGCCCTTCGCCGAAGTTGTAGATTACGTCGCCCAGGTTAAAAAAGAACGCCGGGCCGTTCGCACCTTGCGATTGCACGTCCGCCGCCATCGCGTCGGCAACTCCCGCTTCGTGCTGAATCGCGGTGGCCGCGGTCTGCGACCGGCTAACCTTAGCCGCACCGGTATCGCCGACAGCATGAAAGGTGATTTTGCCAGCCTGATCAATCGCGTCGGCGATGTCTGCAGGAATGTAATCCGCCAGATCGATGTTCGGCGCGGCGTTCTGCCGCAGTGGCGGGATGGGCTGAACTTGATTCTTGTGCAACAGGTAATACTGGGAGTTGTAGTAAGCCGCGCTGTTGTTGTCCTGACGGAAAGTGGTTTCATCGGGGCTGGGCTTGGGGTCCGCGTAGAGTCGTCCTTGGGGACCTGTCATTCGTTGCACTGGCACTTCACACCTCCTTGGAAGGTTTCTTCAAGCATTGGTGATCGTATCCTCTGACGGATAGTACTCACCGCCAGATAAGCGTGTTTCAGGATTTGCCTTGGGGCCCGAAAATCAAGAGGAGAAGACGCGACCAGCTTAGTCGAAAGATTTTTCATGTCAAGCATTTTCTTGCGATGTAATTTCAAGCGCAACGGCTGCCGAGATTCCTCACAGGAAATCGACTGGATACCCGTAGGGGCGGACGCCTTCGTCCGCCCAGCGGTGCGAAGCGCCGCAGTTTTGCCATGATCGCCGGCTCGCTTTGCTCGCTCCCCGGACGAGGCCTCCGGGGCTACATCGTATTTGTCCTCCTCGGGAGTTCTCGAATTTGGACGGAAGATGGCCTGGCAAGTAAAATGTAGTCATGTCCAGCGATCTCAGTTTCGGCCCCTACGTCACGACTGAAAACGGCAAGCGCGTCGTCAAAGACCTTACCTACGGGAATCCCACGCCCGAAGGGGTCGTGCTGACCACGATGGACAACGCGGTCAACTGGGTGCGCAAGAGTTCCATTTGGCCGATGACCTTTGGCCTGGCCTGCTGCGCGATTGAAATGATGTCCATGGGCGCGTCCCGCTTCGACATTGCGCGCTTCGGCGCGGAAGTGTTTCGCCCATCGCCGCGGCAATCCGATCTCATCATCATTGCCGGCCGCGTTTCCAACAAAATGGCTCCCGTCATCCGCCAGCTCTGGGAGCAGATGCCTGAACCCAAGTGGGTAATCTCCATGGGAGCCTGCGCGACTTCCGGCGGAGTGTTCAACAACTACGCTCTGGTGCAAAGCGTGAACCAGGTGATTCCTGTCGATGTTTACGTTCCGGGTTGCCCGCCGCGGCCGGAGCAGTTGATTTACGCCATCACTCTGCTGCAGGAAAAAATTCAGAAAGAACGCGGCACCATCAAGCGCGCGTTCAACATCTCGTAATCCCCATGAAGACGTGGGGGCAACCACCCCGGCCACTTCGCCAGCTTAAGATGCCGAGGCCCGGCTGCAAAGTCCCATCGCTCCCGTCAAGACGGCGCTATAATTAAGTGAGTCTGTCTGGGCCTGGGGTGCCTCGTGAAGTCTCGCTGCCTTCCAGTTTGGGTTCTATTGTTGTGCAGTTGCCTAACTGTGCGCGCTTCTGACCAGAACTCGTCTGGACAGAAACCGGCTTCGTCGCTCCCGCACCTTTCCAGGCAAACGCGCGCCGATCTGATTCGCGGATTCAACGCCGAACTGGTTTTCATTCGCACACCTTTCCCCATGGGCAAGACGGGTCTGGCGCTAAAGGACGGCATCGTC
>Ga0182014_10001674_pt1 | contig 29208 bp, 30 predicted proteins | sample 612S2DmetaG_FD_120489 | JGI IMG/M metagenome (GOLD analysis project Ga0182014, IMG submission 120489) | Permafrost microbial communities from Stordalen Mire, Sweden - 612S2D metaG | ecosystem: Environmental > Terrestrial > Soil > Wetlands > Permafrost | place: Sweden: Stordalen | collected... | reverse complement strand
GCTTCATAGGCAACACCATCAAAATATAAAAATCCAAAAAATAATTCTGCTCTTCAGGATATAAATATTGAGATTAAAAAAGGTGAAAAAGCAGCTATCATTGGTTCCAATGGCGCTGGTAAAGTTAAAAAGGCTTTATCAATGGTTAATTGATTAGTGGATTAGAAAAAAAGCACCAACATCTTTTAAGTGGGAAACAGAAAAAAAGGTTGCCATTGCCGTTATACTATCTATAAACCCCGAAATAATAGTTATGGATGAAACCAGTTAGATACTCGTGTTTTTAACAATTCAAAATTTTAAATCACCCTTCTAATGGGATTTAAATGGTATTTAAGTTATAAAATGCATCATAGAATAATTTATATTTATTTACTTATTCTAAATTTTTACTTCATATTTGCGGTTCTAGTCTTTTGATCATGTAGGCCATGAATATCACAATGGCTGGGAAGAGTAAAAGGTACAGTATTAATAGTAGGATTGGTGGTATAAGTGGGCCCATGACTGTTGACGCTGCTAACAGCATAATCATAGTAATTACGGGGCCTAATATTGCTACGAACATGTAGATCATGGTGAATGAATTCAATTTTTGGGAGTAATCTTTGAGCTTCATTCGTAACTCATAAGCAGTATCATCTGCTATAACACTTAAAGTCTTAGCTAAATCTCCTCCACTATTTAAAGTTCTAGTTATCTGGTAAATAGCCCTTTGTAATCCTTCTGAATTTATCCTATCACTCATATCTATTAAGGCTTTCTCTGTGGTCTCTCCATATCTTATTTCTTCCAGTGCCCTGGAGAATTCCTCGGAAAGAGGTCCATATCCCGACAGGGATATAGAGCGCATGCTGTCGTGTAATCCTGTACCTGCACGTAATTCGGTGGCCATCTGTCTAAGGGCGAAAGGTAATTCTTTAGCGGCTTCTGAAGATTTTTGTCCCTTCCTCATCTGAGGAAGGAAGACCAAAAATATAGCCATCATTAAAATAATAATTCCAAATATTAAACCAATTTCAATTCCAAAGCCTAGTACAACTACAGCTAAAACTACCACTGCAAAAGCTATTAAGCCCATAATAATGATTAATCTAGGGTCTAGTTCTTCTTTTTGTTCTTCCTTAAGAATCTCCTCTAAAGAAGCTTTTCGAAGTGTTTCCTTTTTCTGCTTATCATCTTCTATTTTCCCATCTGATGCCGGTTTTTTATCAACTAACTCTTTAAATAAAGCTATTTCTTCTTTATCCATCCTCATTTTTTTAATGGTTCGTGAAGAAGACTTATTTGGCCTAAATAAAGATTTTGAATCCGACCCCTTGTCAATTTCTACCTTTTGATCCACATCTGATTTTCTTCTAATTCTTACATTCTCTGAGTTTAATCCACTTATTTTATCCACTGGGATTTGAACGCCTTCACCAACTTTTCGGCTGGAATTAACCGTTAAATTACCGATTTTGTTGAAGAACTTTTTAAGATCGAAAATCATTTATATCATTTTTTTCCTTTCACTGGGATCAATTTAAGTATCTATAATTCTATTAAATTTTTGGTAGGCTTATAAACCTATAAAATCTAAAAATTTATTGATTTCGAATGATTAACATTTTTTACAGTGCTTCTTCCAACATACTATCTGGATCCTTGTAATAATTGTTTATGCTCTGCCCGACCTCATCAATGGAACGTATATTGTTATCCGCCATATACTCTAATATTACTCTTCTTTTCTCTATTTCCTCTTCGATTTCTGTAATTCCAATACCACGTAATTCTGATATCTCTCTTAAAGTTTTACTAGCTATTCCTACATACTCCACTTTATCGCTGACGTTATTCCATTCAAAAACCCTGTTGAGTTGTACATTACCTTCTTCCATACCCACTACTTCAGCTACTTCAGTGATTCTCCTAATAGAACCGCCTTCAGGCCGATACATCCTCTGTTCCATTATTATAAAATCAAGGGCAGGTATCATGATATTAGGAACATTCATAGGGGGATTTACAAGTCGAGTTATAGTTTCCCGGGCACTATTAGAGTGAAGTGTTCCCATACCGGAATGTCCCGTATTTAATGCTGTAAACATGGTAATAGCCTCTTTACCCCTCACTTCCCCTACAATCACCCGATCAGGTCTCTGACGTAGAGAATTCTTAACCAAAGTATCCATTGTTAATTCACCTTTATCTTCAATGTTAGGAGGGCGGGTTTCCATACGCAACACGTGAGAGTGGGGAAGCTGCAATTCCAGAGTATCCTCAATTGTGATTATTCTCTCCCTTGGAGGTACAAATGCGGCTATAGTGTTTAAAGTAGTTGTTTTACCAGAACTGGTTCCTCCCGCTATTATAGCATTGCATGGCTTCACACCAAATCCATCAGTACAAACCCATAAAAAACCCGCTAAATGAGATGATAAAGTCTTAAAGTTTATAAGATCAATAACAGTCAATGGATCCTTCCTAAATTTACGTATAGTTAAGGTAGGACCATCTGCAGAAACTGGGGGGAGTGTAGCATTAACCCTAGAACCGTCTTTCAACCTAGCATCTAATATGGGAGTTTGCTGATCTATTCTACGGTTCACTTGTCTTGCTATGACATCTATAACGGCCTTTATATCTGATTCATCGTCAAATTCAATATTAGTAACCATCATTCCTATTTTTCGATGATAGACGAACACTTTTTTATGAGTCCCAATCACCATGATCTCTTCCAAATCATCGTCCTTAATCATAGGATCTAGTTTACCATAACCCAACATTTCCTGGGAAATCTGCGCAGACAGACGGTCCACATCCCTCACACCTTTAGTGCGGAGGAATTGTTTAACCTCTGTTATAAAAGAATTCTCATCTACCTTGAAATCATCCTGGGCTACAGCAACTTCCACCAGTTTTTCCCGAATTTCCTTGAAAAGCTCTTTTTCATAAGTTGAAAAGCTGGGAATACTCACATTATAATTAGGCACTAATCCCTCTTCTATTATCTCCGGTTTCATTACATCGGAAACTTTTTTAACCTTTTTGGATCGTTTGGAAGGCTTCTTCATGATCTTATTTAATTTAAAAGCCTCATCATCATCCAAACCAAAATTACTCTTTTTAAAATTCTCAACTTCATCTATCTCAGTACGTTCATCCTCATCCCCACCATCTTCAGCAAAGTCCCCTAACAGATCCCTAATTATCTCTTTCCGTTTGTCCTTCATAATTCTCAACTATTTATATTAAAGTAATCTCATAATATTTAAGTATATGGACCTAAGATGTAAATGCGGAAGTGATTGCCTAAAACCTGCTCTTCAAATTCTGGAATATTCCAAATATTTATATTCATCCTGCAATGAGTGCATTGAATTCAAACTGAAAAAATACACACCCTTAAACTCACAGTTGAATCTAAATATTTTAGATAGAAGTTTTGGAAAATGCAGAAATTGCGGTAAACGTCATTTAGACATAGTAATGGCTCACATTCTGAAAATAATGATGGAATATGGATTGAAAAATAAAGAATCTAACCTTAGAAATGTCTGTGTGCCTCTTATAACACCTGCTTATCCCACCGAATCTGTTCCTTATCTTCCAGAAGATTCCCTGGTTATACTCTCAGAAGAGCTGAATAAAACATGTGCAGATGAAATATTAAAAAAAATACCCGAAGTTAAAGGAGTTTTAAAAGGATATATAAAGGATATTGTAGGCATTAAGAACTCTACATCCAATCCACATACATATAAAGTGCTGGCGGGCTGTGATGTTAGATGTGACATTATATATACACCATGGGATGTCATATGCATCTACAAATATCAGAGCCAAATACATATAGAGTTCCCAAAACCATTATCCCCAAAAATAAAGCATTTAAAAAAAATTTTAGACAAATATGACAAACCAACAGTTCTCGACTGTACCTGCGGACCTGGAACTCTTGGAATAGCTGCTCTAAAAGCTGGTGTAGGAAAGGTTATATTCAATGATCTCTGGTATCCTGCTGTGGAAAATACTATAATTAACTTAGAGTTAAACGGGTTTCCTTTAGAAGTATCCAATAATAAGAAAGGTTTAATCGCTTCTGGTAATAATTTTGAGGTTTATTGTTTGGATGTCAAAAAATTAGGCACTGTTTTTAATAATCAATTTAATGTTTGTCTGGTAGATACCTTTCCTAGAATTGATCCAAGAAATTTTGTGGATGCAGTTAAGGACATCTGTGAAGAAGTATTGATACTCTAAATGCATAATTTCATTCAAAAAAAAATATTTTTCTATTTTTTTATACAAAAAAATTAGTTAAAAAAAAAATAATTATTTCTGTAAAAAAAATAATAATAAAAAAAATGAGAAATTTAATGAAAAGTGATAATCTAGTTGATAAACATATTTACATTAATCTTCTTACATCTACTACTTCGACACTGCCTACATTTTCAATTTTAGAGAGTGCTTCTTCGACTTTCTCTGTTCCACCTTCAATGTCACCTACAACAACCATCACATTAAGTGCTATTAAACCAAATGCTATGGGTTCTTCCTCAATTTTATGAAGTTCAGCCTCTTCAGGAATTGATTTTTCTACTTCAACCTTTATTTTCGCAATATCAATATCAGGACTATCCGGCATTAATTTTATAGTAGCTACTACTTCACCCATTTTTTTGAACCTCCCAAAAAAAATTTTTTCTATATCATAATTATAATATGATTTAATTGAATTTTCAAAAATAAGTATAGATTAAATAAAAAATAAGTATTTATGGTCCTTTAAATCCACATTTGCAAGTATACAGATGTCCAAAAGTTCTGCATTTCTGACATCTGTAGAGTATTGTTTCACATTCTGGGCATTCAAATTTAACACAAGTCTCTACTGGGGATATCTCTTGTTTACATGATGTACATTCCATTTTAGTCATTTTTTAAATTCCTCCAATAAGTGTATATTTTGTTTTTTTGATATTATTAGCATCAATTATAGAAATAACCCTTTCAGGGTATTTTCCATTAATAACATAACAATTTAATTTGTATCGGATTAAAAGCTCTCCTAAAACTTCATCAACCGATGTTTCACCAAAATCTAGTAGTTTTTTTGCTTCAATATGTTTGATGAATTCCGCACCATCCTGAGATGGCTGCTGGGTATATATTCCATCTACATCTGTTGCTATTAATAGTTTAGCCTTTAATTGATGTGCTATATAAAGGGATATTGAATCAGAAGTAACACGCCAAGAATGCTCCAATGAATTCTGATTCTCCATAAATTTTGAAGGAATCAAAATTGGAAGTTTTCCTGCATCTAAAACTTTTTGAGCAAGATTAAATGAATATACTGCTTCAGCATCCGCTACTTTATCAGCCAAGAGCAATCCAAGAATATCCATGCATAGTATAGCACTTTTATGAGTAATCGTATTGGAAAAACCGATTTTTTTATCATATTCTCTTAAAAGATTTGCTAGAATCCCTCCTCCACAGATAACGATAACATTTTTACCTACCAAATTTTTGCAGAGTTTAACCGCATAATCCGGGAAAAGACTTCCCCCTACCTTAATCACCCATTTCATAATCTATTCAAATCCATGTTTAAATTTATTTAAGTAGTTTAAACTCTCCGGTTATCTTATCTATCTTTTCATCTTCATCTGGACCTATTCCCAGACAAGTGATGGTTGACTCGGGTAATTCTGTATGACCTGCATCTTGAACTAGAAAGTATGGGATATCAGTTGCTTTAATTAATTCATAAACTTCAAAAAGTTTTTTTAAATCATTGACTTTAACCACAACTTTTTTTCCACCTTCTCTTTCCCATTTTTTTATTATTTTCTCATCTGCACGTTTATAAGAACCTAAGCTAGCATGACAAGTCTGTGCAGCTATTTTACCTCTGCTTATAGAGAGATCACCTCTCATAATAATGACTTGTTTCATTTTTTATACACCAGATCTATAATATGAAATGTTTACGTGATAAAATTAGTTTTTAATTAAATATTTAAAAAAAATTTATTAAATTTTCGCTTAAAATAAGATTTAAATAAGTCTTTTACCCATCCGATCCCGATCCACCGAGTATACCTCTAAACCGGGTATTAAAACCCTCACGACAGGTATCTGAATTTCAAAACGAGTTAAATCCACATATAAAATCTTATTAAAACCTTTTTTTGTAATTAAATTAATTGAAGTATCTATATTGTCTTTAAAAGATCTTCTTGATTTATCTTTGATTTCTGAAAGATTAATAAGCTTTTTAGACTCTCCAAACCAGTGTTTATTTATCTTTTTCATACGTTTATAACCTGCTTTTCTCATAAAAACAGCTCGAGTGGTGTCTTCCCTTGTTCCATGAATCTGGGTAGCTCTACTCTGTGCAACCTCAGTTAGAGCTCTTATAGCGGCTACTTCAGGATCAAGATGGGTACCTATTCCTAATGTTAACAAAGCAGGATCTTTAAGTATAGTATCATCTGAAACTGCAGCTATAGTGGTGATATCAATATCTGCAGTTAAATCTATCAATTTAACTTCAATCCCTACTTTGGAGAATTTGTCCAATATATTCCTAATTATAGGATTATTCACCTCTTCACAATTTACTTCACTTTTAGGTTTCTTTTTTGCCTCAAAAATACTCCAAGCATCCCTTTCCACGACTTCCATAATTCCATGGAATATAGCTTCTTCGATATTATTTCCAGATGCTAATCCATTAGTGTTAGATTTGAATAATGAAACACTTTTTGAAGTAATGTAAGGATGGTAGACAGCATTTGCTGGGATAAAATATTCATGATCATCAGTTATATTCACTGCTTTAACCCAATCTAACTGAATTTCTCCTACTTCAAATGGTAATTGAGATGATAAAACTAATTCTTCGGGATTTATAGCATACTTTAATTCTTTAAATATCCCTAATTCAAATTTTGTTCTATAATCGGATTCATTTATTTCAGCAGAATATCTTTCAAATGCTTCCATCATAGCAGAGGCTTTGGCTTGATTTTTTGTAGCTCCTTTACCAGCATATATGCTTACGGCACCCTCTGCTGCTCCCGGTCTTATTGCAGAATAAATTGGTATTCCCAAACGATCCAAATGTGTAATTTCTGCTATTCTGGTAACCCCTACTCTTCTGAGTTTTCCCTCAACATTTTCAATTGTTTGTTTAGGGGGAATTGACCTGTGAGTGCATCCAAAATATTTAATAGGGACCTCTTTTAACATTAAAAATATCCTCTTTTATTACTATCCTGAAATATTATATTATCATCTAGTTGATATCGATTTTATATTTTGAAATAAATATATTATAAAATATTTTATTATCTGAATTCTTTTTTATATATCCCCCAAAAAAATTTTGGAATCATAAATTAAATTGAAAATAATCCTGAAAATGAATATAATACCATTATAAATGCAACAACCGCCATTACAACCCATATTAATGGATTCCATCTGAATATTTTAGCACCGTCAAATATGCTAATTGGAATGAGGTTAAATAATGCTAATACACTATTTACCCAAAAACCTAAGAAACCTAATTGTAAGAGTAACTGGAATGATGAAAAATAATACATCATTAAAAAGAACAATCCTGCCAGAATTATATTAGTTGCTGGTCCGGCTAAGGATATTTTACCATTTTGTTCCCGGGATATATAGTTTCCATGGATGTAAACTGCACCTGGTGCTGCGAAAACGAATCCTAATGCTACTGCAACGATAACTGCCAGTATTAAGCCTTCAGCCCATAATTTATATTCAGCCCAGAATCCGTATCGGATGGCAACAAATTTATGAGCCAGTTCATGTAAAACAAAACCTAATCCAACTGCTATGAATGTGATTGGTATTAATGATATGAAGTTAGGGTTTGAAAGATTCCGTCCACTAAATATGTAAGCGAATATCAAAGCAATAACTATCATTGATATTAATATATCCCTGACTTCTCTAGCTGTGAATTTTACCATAATTTTAAAACCATGTTCTTTACCATATAATAGTTTTTGTATCAAGTTATAAAACTAGTATTAATTGGTTTATATATAACATTTTTACTTCTAATTTTTCATAAATAATATTAATTCATTAAGGCCATATACCATCAAATAGGAGCTAATTAGTTTGAAAAGGAGGTATCTAAAAAAATGACAGTAAAATGCGAATATTGTCGAACGGGAGGCTATGGTGATCTTATTGAGGAAACACCTTACTGGATGATCTTCTTAGCACCCAGCCAAAGATTTCTAGGAACTTGTGTAGTGGCACTTAAAAGACAATGCCAAAGTTTATCTGAACTGGAAGACTCCGAATGGGATGATTTCAAATTTTTAGTCCGGAAACTAGAAACTAGTTTAAATGAAACTTTCCATCCGGATCTTTATAATTGGAGTTGCTTTAAAAATGCTGCATTTAGGGATGATGATCCTACTCCAGAGATTCATTGGCATTTTATACCCCGTTACCAAAGTGAAATTAAATTTGGAGGTTTAATATTCGATGACCCTGATTTTGGTTATATTCCTCAACCAATACCACGTATAATTCCCGCTGATGTTATGGAGAAAATTAAATTAGAAATAAAAAGGAACTATATAAATAGGGAGTAAAATTTGAGAATAATAAGATATTTTAAAGGTTTTTCAAATGGATTTTAAAGATGTAATAGATGCTATGCACAGCCAAGAGATCGATTCTCTAATTATTTTTAAACCGGAAAATATAGCTTATTTATCTGGCTTTAAACCTTCTAGTTCATCCATTCTAATATTAAAAGATGATGCAGTGCTATTTACATCTAAAATGGAAATAGATAATGCTTTGAATCAATCCAAAGTTCAAGTAGCGGAACTGAAGTCTCTAAACGAAGTCAAAAAAACTTTGCAAGGTACTGTAGGAATTGAAAATTCATTATCTGTATTCACTTATAAGAAAATTTGTAATGACTTTAAAACCAAGTTAACAGATGTAGTAGAGTCTTCCCGCATTATAAAGGCGGATTACGAAGTTAAATGTATTGAAAATGCTATTAAAATTGCTGAAAATTCATTAATGAATACCGAGATTTTTGAAACTGAAAATAAAATTGCTGCAGAATTAGAATTTAATATGAAAATGGAAGGATCTATAAAACCTGCTTTTGACACTATTGTTGCATCAGGAGTAAGATCAAGCCTTCCACACGCTACTGTAACATTGAATAAATTGGAATTTCCCGTGGTTATTGATTGGGGAGCTGTATATAATAATTACTGTTCTGATACAACTCGAACCATAATAAAAAATGAAAAACAAGCTGAACTATTTGAAATTGTTTTGGAAGCTCAAAAAAAAGCAATTAAAGTTATAAAACCAGGTATAAAAGCTTCCTATGTGGATAAGGTTGCCAGGAAAGTTATAGAAGATTATGGTTATGGAAGTAATTTTATACATTCAACAGGACATGGTTTAGGTCTTGAAGTACATGAAAAACCTTTATTATCACAGAGTGATAAAAGTAAACTTCAAGAAGGAATGGTTATTACTGTTGAACCTGGAATTTATATTAAAGATGAATTTGGAGTGAGAATAGAGGACGTAGTACTTATAAAGAAAAATGCGGTGCGTTTAAATAAAATAAAAACAGAAATAACACTATAAAAAAACCTGTTTTTGGAGTACTCTTTATTTATCACGATTATTTAAATATAAAATTTTTTATAAATAATTGAACATAATAGTATACGTTTAATAACCTTAATGAATTATATACTGAACTATATATACTTAAAAAATAGAATTAATTTACATATCCCATTTAGGTGGTAAAAAAAATGGCAATTATCCCCCCAGCATTATCACCCTTAACTCAGGTCATGGAAAACATAATACCTGAAAGATACGCGGTTACTTTACAGGAAAACTTAGTAAGATCGGGTTTATATGTCAAGGCTTCGGAGCTTATAACATTAGTGCTTTTAGCCGGTATATTAATGGGTTTAGTAATCTTTATTTTATTTTCTGTACTAGGTATTAATCCCCTTATTGGAGGATTAATAGGATTTTTACTGCCGGGAATAGTAATTTTTGCTTGGATATTTTTTATGATGGAACGTCGTGTGGATAGTATAGAACAAGGCACACCTGATTTTTTAAGACAGATAGCATCTCTTTTAAGATCAGGAGTAGGTATTGAAACTGCCTTGGAGGATATTTCCAGACAGGGTAAAGGACCTTTAGTTGACGAGCTTAAAAGGGCTGTAATCGAAATAAAATTAGGTAGCACCTTTGAATCTGCATTAACATCTATGGGGGAGCGTTTAAAATCTAAAAATTTAGATAGGACTTTCAGGATGATATTGGAAGGAAGGCGGGTTGGAGGAAGTTTATCAGATGTTATAGAAACTGTTGCTGAAGATTTAAGGGCCGTGTTAGCTTTAAAACGTGAACGAAGAGCTAACGTGATGATGTCAGTCATGTTTCTACTTGTCGCGGCTTTAATTGCTGCTCCATTCGCTTTGGGGATGATTATGACTTATTCATCATTTATTGGAGCTTTAGGAAAGGCTGATCCCCTGTTAGACGCTGCAGCAACCGCAGCCGGCGGTTATATAATAATCCACTCAATAATAGCCGGACTTTTAATTGGCATTGTTTTATATGGTAGTGCCCGTAAAGGAGTGAAATATGCTCTTATTTTAGCTCCAGCAGCTTTCGCAATATTTTATGTTGTAAAAACAGTTGCACCAATGGTATTAGGATTTTAGGGAGATTTAAATGAAAATATTAATCGAAGAATATGCACAAGTCTCAGCAGAACTTATTCTAATTTTTGGAGGCATAATAGTCATTGCAATAATTGCATTATTAGCATATAATCATTATCTTCATGGTTTAAATAGCACCGCCTTTAATGGAAGTAACAATAACAGTCAACTAAATAATACTACTACCAGTATCCAAAATTTGAATAATGATTTCAATCATTAATAAAAATTACATATTATTTATTATTCCCAAAATTAATAAATTTTACATAAAGAAATTCTTTTTTTTTAACAATTAAGAAATAATAATGACAAGAATTATTTTTTTTATCGGACTTCTAATGAATTGAATATTTCGGGAAATAAATTAGAATAAAAGAACAGGTTTAATCGAATGAGAATGCTTATAAATGGAAATTTAATCGACAAAGATAAAAAAATCAATGTTATAAATCCTGCAAACAACTCAATCATCGACACCGTACCATTTGGAAAACGGGAGGATGCTAAAAAAGCCATTCATGCCGCTAATAATGCTAAAAAAGCCATGAAAGATATTTCCTCACGTAGAATCTCCAGAATACTCTACGACATCCATCATGATTTATCCAAAAGCCTAGATGAATTTGCAACGATCATAACTAAGGAAACTGGGAAACCCATCAGGGACTCCAAATTTGAAATGGAACGCTCATTGGATACATTATTATTTGCAGCAGAAGAATCTAAAAGGATATATGGTGAAACTATACCCTTAGATGCTGGTATTGGAGGTAGTAAAATCCTAGGATTCACAATAAAAATACCAGTAGGCGTGTTAAGTGCTATAACTCCCTTTAATTACCCTGTAAACTTAGCAATGCATAAAATAGCCCCAGCTATAGCTGCTAAAAATACGGTAGTAACAAAACCATCACATAAAGCTCCTCTAGCAGCTTTGAAGCTAGTAAAATTAATGGCCCCTTACCTGCCCGATGGTGCTTTAAACGCTTTAACAGGAATTGGTATGGTCATCGGTGATGAAATGGTTACCAATAACCTAGTTAATAAAATATCTTTTACAGGAAGCGTTACCACGGGAAAGTCCATTGCCCAAAAGGCAGGAGTTAAAAAGCTGACACTTGAATTAGGTGGAAATGATCCTCTTGTAATTTTAGATGATGCGAATATAGATAATGCAGTTACTGCTGCAGTTAGAGGTTCTTATGTATTCGCTGGTCAGGTATGCATAGCTGTAAAAAGAATTATCATCCAAACGGGTGTTTTTGATGAATTTACAGATAAATTAGTGTCAGAAACCAAAAAACTAAAGGTGGGAGATCCCTTAAATTCAAAAACAGATGTTGGACCATTAATAGATGAAGAAGCAGCTTTAAAAGTTGAAAATAGAGTAAATAATGCTTTAGATGATGGTGCTGAACTTTTATGTGGAGGGAAACGTAATGGTGCCTTTTATGAGCCTACAGTTCTGGATAGAGTATTCCCTAATATGGAATTAGTATGTAAAGAAACTTTCGGGCCAATAGCACCTATAATAAGAGTTGATGATGTTGATGAAGCTTTCAAAATGGCTAATCATACACCATATGGTCTGCAGGCTTCTGTATTCACAGAAAGTATAGAGAAAGCTAAGAGAGCTGTGAAATCTATAGATGCTGGCACTGTACTTATAAATAAAGAATCAACTTTTCGCACAGATAACATGCCTTTTGGAGGCTTTAAAATGAGTGGCATTGGAAAAGAAGGTGTAAAATATGCGGTGGAGGATATGACCTGTTCTAAACTGGTAATTATTGGATGAATTAAAATAAATTTCTTTATAAAAAAAAATTAATTACTATTTTTTATTTAAAAATGATTCCACAAAGTTTCGAGTATCATTTAAAGCCTTAAGTGGAATACCGTGAGGAATATTCCCAAGTTCACCATTTACATCTTTCAAAACTCTCCCATCTACACCTAAAAACATGCCTTCACTGGTAGTTTCACAAAATTCTGCAGGAGGAAGTAATGTTAATGCCACATGATCACCTTCTTTAACAGTTAAATCATTAGTTACTACTTTTATGGCCCTCTTACCCAAGTTAAGATTACATATAAGCAGTTGATTCATCTTAGGATGATTACTTATACTTGAAACTATTCCTGTTTTAATATCAATACCTATTATGGGATCGTTTATTTCTCCAAGAGATAATCTTCTTCTAATGCCATAAATTGTATTTATAAAAAATTTGATTTTAGCTATGGATTCCTCTAATTTACTTTTCTCGTCTCTTTTTACAAATCCTAAAAATTGATGGTACCATGCTTCGCCTCCTAGATCATTAATTATTTCTTTTACCTTTTCTTCTAAAGAATTTATTTGGGGTGTTTTTGAGATTTCTTCTGGAGTCAGATAGCTGTAATAAAGTGATTGTATTTCTGGTAGCATATCTCGAGCAGTAGTTACTGCTTTCTTTTTATTCCATTTTCCCTGAAAATTTGCCCCTTCAATAGTTCTTAAGAATAGTTCCACTGATTTCTCTGCCACCAAAAGTCTGTAATCTTTACTAGTATCCCACATTTTTTTGATTCACCTTAAAAATTAATTCTTATTTTTTTTTAACTTAAAGTAATAGTAGTACCCGCATCACCCTTCACTGCATCAACTGCATGTCCTAAGGAAGTTATGATTACCTTTTTACCTCCTTTCTCTAGGAAATTTATTGCTGATCTTACTTTAGGTCCCATACTTCCTTCAGGAAATTGGCCTTCTTTAAGATATTTTTTAGCTTGGGTTGTTGTCATTTTATTTATAAATTTTTGACTTGGAGTATTATAATATAATGATATTTTTTCAACATCAGTAAGAATAAGTAATATTTCAGCTTCGATTAGTGATGCAAGATGGGAGGCGGCATGATCTTTATCTATCACACCTTCAACACCTTGAAGCATTCCATCCTCTTTTATAACCACGGGTATGCCTCCCCCGCCAGAAGCTATAACTATAGTTCCTTCCAAAAATAAAGTTTTAATACTTCCTTCTTCAACAAATCCTATTGGAATTGGTGAAGGAACTACTCTTCGGTAACCTCTTCCACTATCATTTACAATAATCCAATTTCGCTCTTTTCGTAGTTTTGTTGCTTCTAAGGCCGTGTAGAAAGGACCGATGGGTTTAGTAGGATTTTCAAACTGGGAATCTTCTTGATGAACTAAAGTTTGGGTAAGCAGAGTTACCACTGATTTATTCATTTGAAGTTTCTTCAGCATGTTTTTTAAAGATAATTGAAGCATATAACCTATCATGCCTTGGGACTGTGCTACACAAACATCTAAAGGCATTGGAGGTAGGGTGTTTTTAGCCAGATCATATGCCAAAAGAATATCACCAACCTGCGGTCCATTACCATGAGTGATGGCAATATGATAACCTTCCTTTATTAATTCTAAAATATAATGACAGGTTTCATTAACATTTTCAAATTGTTCCTGGGCTGTACCTTTTTCTGTATGCTTGAGAATAGCATTTCCACCTAAAGAAACCACCATAGTTCTGTTCATTCTTTTTCTATCTCCATATTTTCTCCATTTTATCGATTTAACCCAAATTAGTTTAAATGAATGGACTTTCTAATTTTTTTTAGCCACGTTTTAATGCACATGACATACAATGAGCCCCACCATATCCTCCAGTAAGGTTAACCAGATTTAACGGATAAGCATCTATATCGTGCTGGTAGATCTCCTTTTTGTGAGGAAAGAATTGTCCCTGCAAACGAAGCTCCCGGTAATCTTTCTTAGCCTGATTAAATAGTTTTTTATATCGATATGGTTCTGTTATGGCTTTTGCTCTAAGCTTTTCTAATACATTTTTTACAACACGGTCTACTTCAACTGCTAGGATAGTTCCATTTCGTATACAAAGAAAGTTAGATGCATAAGCCATCTGTTCCAAAGTTTTAATGTTGATAATATCAAAATCCTTTGATATTAAGTAATCACGAAGATTCATCTCTTCTGAAGTTTTTATGTAACCATCATTACTTTGATGATAAATTTCTACCAAAGCATTTTCAAGTAAAAGTTCACAACCAACTGCAACTTCCTTAGAAACTATGTTAAAGTATGTGTCGAGATGCATATTCACCATCGGATCTCTATTATCACCAGGTATAAGGGGATGATTAGGCTGGTGAACAACACCTATCTCATCGTACCCTACACCATGATCTAACATTTGTTCTACTCCTTTTCGATTGGTACGATCCCCCATACCTATCAGTGCGAATTCTCCCATTGGCATGAAATCACCACCTTCAAAAGTGCCTGGAGTTTGTATTTCATGAACTATTGGTTGTTTGAGAATTTGCCAAAAAAATTTAGTAAGGAGAGTTTCCCTCTGTCTTTGTGGTTTGGACATTTTTGAAACTATTAGTCCTTTATCAGTCACTGTTTGCTGATCTCTCATAAAATAAAGGTTAGAAAGAGGTTCTCTTTCAGTAACCTTAAGCTGAATCATCCTAATTCCTTCACTTGACTCTAATCCAATGCAGGGGTTGAGAAGCACCGTATTGAAATAATAATCTGAATCTAACTTATTTTTATTTTTATTCATTTCTTCCCGGGCTTGCTTAACTTCCAGTTTATTTCCATTAAGGGAGATAGTATCCTGGGCAAATTTCACTAACTTCTCTCGAATAGCTGTACTTTTTTCGGCATTAGAAACGATAGTATCCTTGAGGGGAATCACATCTACTTTAAATTCATGTTTTAATGTGTATAATAGAAGTTCATGTTCTCTCAATGCATCTGATTGGCTGAAAGCTCTTTCATAAAGTGATGAATATGGGTCAAGAAGCCCAAAATACATTTCCATCCCTGGTGTGTGGACTAATACTTTTTTTAAGCGATCCCATTCTGCATTTACTTTTACAGCCATTTTATTTACCTTATTAAAATATTAATTTTCATTACAAATGAAGTCTAATATACCAGCTGCACTATAAAGTTTATTTTCAGCTTGAGACCAAACCATTGAACGACCACCCTCCAATACATCTTCGGTTATTTCCAATCCACAATGTGCAGGTAAACAATGCATCACTACTGCCCCTGAAGATGCCGTTTCTAAAAGTGCTGAATTAATCTGATAACCCTGAAAAGCCTTGATACGTTGTTCTTTTTCTATATCTTCGCCCATACTCACCCATACATCTGTATAAAGAATATCTGCATTACCAGCAGCTTTCTGTGGATTCTCCACAATCGAAATCTGACTTCCAGTTGATTTACCCATTTCAATAGCTTTTTTCACGATTTGATTTGGGGGTTGGTATCCCGGAGGACAAGCTGCAGTCATATTCATTCCAGTCAATGCTGCACCTAAAAGCAATGAGTTACAAACGTTATTGCCATCACCTACATATGCTAGGTTCAAACCATGAAGTGATCCTTGACGTTCGTAGATGGTGTAAAGATCACTTACTGCTTGCGTAGGATGCTCAAGATCACTTAAACCGTTAATTACCGGAATATTAGAATATTGCGATAATTGCAAGACAGTATTATGCTCGTAAACTCTGGCAATGATAATGTCTAAATAATCACCTAAAATTCGAGCAGTATCCTTTATGGATTCGTTCCTACTTGTTTGCAAATTTTCTGATGCTAAATATATTGCTTTCCCCTCTAAACGAAGAACAGCTACTTCAAAGGCCGTCCTTGTACGTGTGGAAGGTTTTTCAAAAAGTAGCCCAGCTACCATTTGTTCCAAGTTTTTAAGTGGTCTACGCACCTTTATGGATTTTTTAAGGGTTTTGATAACATCAAAAATGTAGTAAAGCTCTTTTTGTGTAACATCTGTTACGGAAAGAAAAGACCTTGCTATATGATTACCTCCATTATATATATTTTTTCAAAAAGTTTGTAATAAAAAAATGATTTTTATAGAAAAAATAGCTTCCGATTTATAATTCTCTGAATATATTAAAGTAATATATTAATCTTATATATTAATATATATTATATATTATTTAAATGATCGACTCCTCTCGGTCATAAAGTTTAAGTGTTATGGAGATTTTTAAGTTTATTTAGATATAATTTGATTATATTTTACATTATACATTTAGTTACATAATAAGTGCTCTAAAGGGCAATCTTCTTTAAGTAGAAGATAGAAAAGATACAAACAACAAAGAAATAGGTGGTAAAATGGTAGAATTATCATCCCTGTACAATTTAGATGTATATACAACCAGGGGAAAATATGTTGGAAGAATCCAAGATGTGGTACTAAATATCAAAAAGGGCAGAGTTTCAACTTTAAAAACCGTAGCAACAAGCAATGAAAAAAAAAGCGTTGGATTTAGAGATGTTATAAAAACAACCATAAATATAGTTCCAGAAAGAGATGAAATAAGACCTTTACAGGAAGAAGGAACTATAGATGTTGCCTACGATAGAGTTCAAGCTGTAGGGGATATTTTACTAATAAGCCCTGAAATAACTGAAACATCAACATCAACACTCCCCCAGTAGGAAGAAATCCAAAATGAAGGTAGGGATATTAGGATGCGGCGCCATAGCTAATATAATCACTAATTTTGCCGTGGAAGGAAAGCTAGGTGTAGATCTAAATTTTTTTTATGACCGGGATATGGAAAGAGCGGAAAACCTAGCATCCCAAGTAGATGGTAGAGTGGTCTTAGATATAAAAGATATGTTAGACCACGTTGATCTTGTTATTGAAGCTGCATCACCCCAAGCAGTGGTGGATATCATCCCAAAAATCCTTAAAAATGGAAAAGATGTCATCATCATGAGTATAGGGGCATTAATGGATTTAAAACTTAGAGAAAATTTGGAAAATATAGCTAGACAAAATAATTCCCGAATATACGCACCATCGGGAGCCATTGTAGGTTTGGATGGCATTAAAGCTGCTTCCATAGGTAAAATAAGGGAAGTAAGTTTGGTTACGCGAAAACCTCCTAAATCACTTGGAATTTCAGCTGATAAAGAAACCATATTATACGAAGGTGAAGCTAGAGATGCCGTACGTAAATTTCCCATGAACATTAATGTGGCTGCTGCCCTAAGTATTGCTTGTAATAAAGAAGTAAATGTGAAGATTATAGCTGACCCAAACGTGGATCGCAACAGTCATTATGTGCATGTTGTAGGCGACTTTGGAGAAATTAAAACAATCACTCAAAATATGAGATGCGCTATAAATCCAAAGACAAGTGTTTTAGCAGCTTATTCTGCAATTAAACTTCTTAAAAGTTTGAATGAGAATTTAAGGATAGGCACTTAACAATTCATTAAAATAATCTACTTTTTTTAATTATAAAATTAGAAAATTTTTTAGACTTCAAAAAAATTATCTAATACAAAAATAATATAGTTTTAGAAAAATGATAATGAATGAATGTGAGATGTTCTCAAATTTAAAAGTCCCTTGCTGCTCAAAAATAGTTATAAGAATTGATGGAAGAAATTTCTCCCAACTTTCCCATAATCTAGAACTTGAAAAGCCCTATGATTTAGAATTTGTAAAAATTATGGTAAAAACGTGCCATGACTTTTTTCAGGAATTCTCTCCAAGCTTAATTTACACATTCTCCGATGAAATAAACATTCTACTAAACGAAATACCCTTCAGGGGACGTTTGGAAAAAATGGATTCAATATTTGCCAGTTTCATATCGGGAACTTTTACTAGTAATATTATAAACAATAAGGAATTTTCTAAAATATTTGAAAATCCAGAAATCTTCATAAAACCTATATCCTTTGATTCGCGTGTAATTCTCTTAAATTCAGCAGAAACAGTAAAATATTTCAAATACAGGCAGGATAAAGCTTGGGTAAACTGTCTAAACGGATATGCCTACTGGACACTACGCCGAGAATATGGAAAAGATAAGGCCATCCAAATTTTATATAAAAAGAAAAGCAACCAGATTCACGATATACTATTTGAACAGGACATGAATATTGCAGACATACCGCTCTGGCAACGAAGAGGAATAGGTATCTACCGAGAAGAAATGATAATACAAGGATATAACCCAATAATCAATGAAGAAGTCATGTCTAAAAGATGGAAACCCATCACGGATTGGAAACTGCCAGTTTTTAATGAAGAATTCTTCCATGTAAACCAAATATTATAAAATTTATTGATAAAAACTTTCCTATTTAAATATGTATTTTTGTAAAAACTAGTTTTCATTCAAATTCAAAAAAAAATTATGACCGAACAAAGTGTGTTTCAAAGGTTAATGAGTTATCTCCTTGGAACTAATAAAAAAATTTTTCATGAAGTGCACATAGATCAAGAAGTAGTAAATGAGATGCTACAGATTGCTCAAGAGGCTTATCCTAATGAATTTGTAGCCTTACTTGAAGGAAAAGTTAAAGAAGAGATTTTACACATTACAGGCCTCATATTCCTTCCGGGAGAGACTTCTAACCAAGGTGCTGTAATGAAGGTGTTTATGATGCCACTTGTTGGCGATGCTGTGGGTTCTGTTCACAGCCACCCCGGATACAATGCTAACCCTTCCAATGCTGACTTATATTTCTTCTCTAAAAATGGGGTTTTCCACTTAATAATCTCACAACCCTATGACGAGAATAGCATTGTTGCTTATAACAGTTTTGGTGAACGAATAGATTTTATTATAGTCTAAAATATTTTATAAATAGAGATAAATATTTTAAAAAAAGAAGTTTGAATTTAGATTCTATAAAATTTTTTTTAAGGTTTTTTATAAATTCACTGCAACTCCATCATACACATATTCCAGTTTTTTTAATCCCCTTAATACATTCTCAGGGATATTCTGATCTACTTTCACTACCATCACCGCTTCTCCACCAGGTGATTTCCTACCTACCTGCATTTTAGCAATGTTTATACCATATTCTCCCAATTTAACACCAATAACCCCTATTACGCCAGGTATATCCTTATAAGAAGTTATAAGCATGGTTCCCTCAGTTTCCACATCCACTTTATAATCATTGATCATTACTATTAACGGTTCTTTAGTGAAGACTCCCTCAACAGTTACACTATTACCCTCAGATTTCATTCCAATTCTAATCAGACTATCATATCCTTTTGAATCACATCTTTTACCCTCGACAACTATAATACCTCTAGCTTCCGCAATGCTTTGAGCATTTACCAGATTTATCTGTCCAAGTATAGGTTTTAATACTTCTTTAAGCATCGTCCGGGTTAAAATATCCTGCTTAGGAAATTCTGCTAATTCACCGCAGTAAGTCACATCAATTTCGATTATATGACCTTTAGCAGTCTGTATCATAAATTTACCAAGTTTTTCCATTAATTCAAGGTAAGGTTTTATGATTCGAAAAGATTCAGGATCCAACACTGGCATGTTAATAACATTCTTAGGGGGTTCCCCGTTGAAAACCTTTTTAATTTCTTTAGCAACAATTATTGCAGCATCACGTTGCGCTTCTCTTGTAGAAGCACCGATATGTGGTGTAGCGACTAAATTATCCAGAGTCAAAAGTAGATTATCTTCCGGAGGTTCTTTTTCAAATACATCCAAACCTGCACCTCCTATTTTACCCTGAGATAAAGCATCATATAAGTCATCCTCATTTATAATACCTCCCCTAGCACAATTAACAATAAATGCATTTTCCTTCATCATTTCAAATTCTTTCATAGATATGAAGTGCTTGGTTTCAGCAGTGAGAGGAACATGGATGGTTATTACATCCGAATTTTTAAGTAGAGTTTCCAAGTCAACTACACTTACACCTAGTTTTGAAGCAGTGGATTCTGTTATAAGCGGATCGGATACGAGTATTTCCATGGCAAAAGCTTTGCATCGGGTAGCTACCTGGCTTCCAATTCGTCCCATTCCGACTATACCTAAGGTTTTTCCTGCGAGTTCCATGCCCATAAATCTATTTTTCTCCCACTTTCCATCCTTCACCGATTTGTCGGCGATGGATATCTTACGGGCTAGAGACAATATAATACCCATTGTATGTTCAGCTACAGTTATGGAAGTCGATTCTGGAGCATTCACTACCATTACCCCTTTTTCAGTAGCTGCCTGAACATCCACGTTATCCACACCTACACCCGCTCTGGCGATTATTTTGAGTTTGCTGGCAGCTTCTATAACTTCTCGAGTAACTTTGGTTCTGCTTCTCACTACTATGGCATCAAAATCTTTGATAGAGTTTATAAGCTCTTCATTGGTTATATCAGTTTGAACAATTACCTCAGCAACTTCTTTAAGCTCGTTAATTCCTTTTTCATTTATCTTATCAGCGATAAGTACCTTCATTCCATCCATTTTTTTTCACCATCCCACTAGGAGTTACTGTAATCTTCATCTGTTAATATATTGTAAATTATATGTATAATTCAGTAATTAATTTAAGGATAACTTTAAGTTTATTTTAGTTAGACTAAAATTATATATATGTCTTAGGAGGTGTAGATTTATGGTTTCAATAGACGAATTTATAATTGTTAGTTCAAATTATGTGCCGGGGTATGAAATTGTTAGAACTCACGGATTTGTTTATGGTCTTACCGTGCGAAGCAGGGGTGTTGGCGGTCAGATAGGTGCCGGTATAAGATCCATGTTTGGAGGGGAGATAAAAGAATACGTTCAGATGATGGCTCATTCTAGGGACGAAGCTATTGAAAGAGTTATAGAACACGCCAGTGAAATGGGAGCTAACGCTATAATAAGTGCACGTTTTGACTCTAATGATATTTCAGATATAATGCAGGAAATATTAGTATATGGAACTGCAGTGACGGCTCAAAAAGTAGAATAAATTTTTTTTAAAATCTAATTGATTGAAATGTTTGAAGGTAACATAAAAAGTCTTGGAAGAGTTATACCCAGAATTCTTCTAGGCACTTCTCCATTTATTGGCTCTACTCATTTCGGGCATCGTGCTCGTTTATATCAGCTTGATCTGTATAATCAACCAGAAAATATTTTAAAGATAATAAAAAAAGCTTATGAGTTAGGAGTTAATGGAATTCAGTTGATACCTTATCCTCCTGTGGTTGATGCAGTTAAATGGGCTAGAGATGAAGGATGCCAGCTTAATATTGTGGGTACGGTGAGACCTGATAAGGAAGAAGAAGATATCAAACTCCTTTCTGAGCTGGATGCTACTGTTATGTTACTTCATGCAGCTATAACCGATAATAATGATTGGAATGCCATAAGTCGTTACTTAAAAATTATAAAAATGGAAAACTCGGTTCCGGGGCTGGTTACTCATACTCCATTCCGAACTACTAAAAAGCTTTTAAACACCCCCATACTTGATTTATTTGAGATTTACATGATACCTTTAAATCAAATTGGTTATCTTATGGATACAGATGTTTTCATGGATAAGCAACGTGCTGAACTTCGTGATTTAATAATAAGTTTAGATAAAACAATTATAGCCAATAAAACTCTTGCCGCCGGAATATTAACCCCTAATGATGCATTTAATTACTTAAAAACAGCAGATTTTGTGGATTTAATGACAGTAGGAATTGCATCAGAGGCTGAAGCTGTAGAAACCTTTAATTTACTAGTTAATAAAAAAAATATATCTGAAGATTAAATATATTTGAATCAACCTTTTTAATAATATTAAATATAGTAACTATACTTTTATTAGAAATCTTTATTTTTACAATTTTTTAGTAACTTCCAAAGTTCTAATTATATTCTTTCTTTTCTTTAAGAATTCGTAAAAATTCCCTGCAATTTTCTATTTCATCCATTTCCCAGGTGTGAATTACTGGTATTCCCTCAATACACTCCATATTACGTTTATTTTCTAAAATAAAAACTGCTTCACTATGGGTGACATCTGACAGGTCTTTGACATTTACGGCCATTTTCTTTAGAACCTGTTTATTCCTCTTTTTCTCCAAGTTGGTTAGTAAAGTGTTATCATTCTCGGAATGAGTAAAATTTGCCCGTGCAATGGCATCGAAAGGTGTTCTTTGAGTATTAATAACTCCAAACCCCAATTTAACTAATTCTTTAGGCTCTTGAGCGTCTTTTGAGATTTTATTATCGGATTCCGGTATTAATTCTGGAGTTTTGAATATATTAATTGATAAAGTTATTTTTATATTCAATATATCCTCAAGAATCATAGCTGTCTCAGGGCATGCTCGAACTATTCCATGCTCATATTTATAGATGGTTTCCCTAGATACGTGTGCTATATTTGCTAGATCTTTAAGTGAGAGATTCTCTTTTTCTCTAATTTCTTTAATAACGTTACCATCTATCGGTACGTAGTAACCTCCTCGATCTGCTAATACCTCCGGATATACCTCATCAACTACCATATTACGCAATGTTTCTGGAGCTATTACTGGTATACCATGTCTTTCATAAACCACGTCTTCCTCCAAAGGTTCAGTTTTTGATTTCAATCCTACAATTAAGGGAGAACCCAAAAATGTTTGTGCTAATTTTTTAATTTCCTGAGCATGAATGTTGCTTAAACCATCCACATTAATAAAAACCTTGAGTAAAAGAAGTAAGAATTCACGGCGTGCAACCATATCAAAACAACTTCTATCATATATATTAGAAGTTTCAAAACCGTAATTAGATAAAAGTTTATTTATCTGTAACAATACTTGATCTCTGTGCATGGGGACGAAGACACCGTCTTTCAAATGAAACACCTTTATACTGAACTATTAAAGAACTTAAATGAAATAATTAACTGAAATTTTTTGTGAAACTGAGACTATGAAGAATATATTATACGTGGGTATCGACGACACTGATTCTAGTGAAGGAATGTGCACTACTTATATAGGTGCTCTAGTAATGGATGAACTTAAACATTACGGTTTCCAACTAAAAGGTCATCCACGCCTTATACGTTTAAATCCATTTGCACCTTTTAAAACCAGGGGAAATGGTGCCATATCATTTAATTTAAGTTTAAATTCAGGAAAAGATGCTAAAAAAGCAAAAAAGCTTATTTTAAATCGAGTCGAAAATCTCTCGGAACTACAACATAAAAACACTAATCCCGGAGTGGTATTTTATGATGGCATAATCACTCCTGAACTTGAGACCTATTCCATGACAACTGTACAAAAAATAGTGACCATAGAGAATGCTCAGAAACTAGCAGTCCAAGTTGGTGCTCAATTCCATAAATTTAAGAACGGGCGAGGCATAATCGGAGCTTTAGCCGCTATAGGATATCCATTGGAAGATAGAACCTATGAACTCTTAGCATATAGAATACCCGAGAATTATGGTAAAAAAAGAAAAATAAACTATAAATCTGTTCTTGAAATGAATCAAAAAACTTATCCACAGACTTTTGACAATTTAGATGAAGATGAAGATTATATTGCCATAGAACCCCACACACCATGCCCTATATTATATGGTATAAGAGGAGAAACACCAGAAGCTGTTATTAAGGCTCATGGAATTTTGAAAACATGTGAAACTATTGAAAGAATAGTTGTTTATGCAACCAACCAGCACACAGACAATCATCTACTAAAAATAGACCATATATCCCAGATGGATAAATGTAAGTGTTACATAGCTCAAGGGTTTGTGGAAAATTCACCAAAAACTATTGAAGGTGGTCATGTTATTTTTAACTTGAAAGATGATTCAGGAAGTATTGATTGTGCAGCTTATGAACCTACTAAAGGATTTCGGGATGTAGTGAAGAATTTAAAGGATGGTGACTTGTTAAAAGTCTACGGTGGAATTGGTGATAAAGGTTCTTTGAACCTGGAAAAAATCCATGTTTTAAAATTGGCAAAAGTTTACGAATCTCGAAATCCTATTTGCGAATGCGGGAAACGCATGAAGTCTGCTGGAAAAAATAAAGGGTACAAATGTATGAATTGTGGCTTTAAACTAAGATATGGTACTAAAAATCTAATAGAAGTTAAAAGAAATATAAAAAAAGGTTTTTATGAAGTACCACCCGCAGCAAGGAGACATTTAAGCAAACCTCTAATTAGAAAATAATTCTAATATATTAAATACCATTTTTATTTTAACATAATAGTTATTCTTAATTTATTTTTTTAATATTTTTTAAATATCCAATATTGATAGTATAGATCAAAAAGTTTATCCACTAACCATATTAGTATGGAGTAATGATCACCTCAACATTAACAGAATTCATCCTATCCACTGACTATAATCAAATACCAGGAAAGGTTATAGAACAGACTAAACTCTGCTTTACAGATTTCTTAGGCGTAACTTTAAGAGGATCTGAAACTAAAAGCGGTATCATTGCAAAAAACGTTGTAAGTGAAGGTAACCAATCTACGGTTATTGGTCATGGAAAAGCAAGTGCTTTGGAAGCAAGTCTAGTTAATGGAATATCTGCTCACGCCCTTGATCTAGATGACGGTCACCGGCATGCACAAATTCATCCCGGAGCATGTGTTATACCGGCTGCTCTTTCTCTATGTGAATTCCATAAGAAAAGTGGAAAGAAATTTATCAGTTCTATAATTGTGGGTTACCAAGTGGCTATTACTCTAGGCATGATGGTTAATCCAATGCACCGCAATAGAGGTTTTCATAGTACAGGGACTTGTGGAACATTGGGCGCTGCTGCTGCTGCATCTAAAGCTCTGGATCTAGATAAGGATCAGATTATTAATGCTTTGGGACTTGCTGGAACACAAGCAGCAGGTCTTCTAGAAACTGATCACTGCGGATCTATGGGAAAACATTTACATACTGGAAGAGCAGCTCAATCAGGTGTATTATCTGCTTTACTGGCACAAAGAGGATTTACAGGTGCTGAAACTATATTGGAAGGTGATGAAGGATTTTTGAATGCTATGGCTGATATCAACTATAAAAAAATAAAATGTGATATGGATATATTTAAAATTTTAGAGATTTATTTTAAGATTTATCCTGTTTGCAGACATTTACATTCCAGCATAGATGCTATGCTCCATATAATCAATGAAAATAATCGAGATTTGGAAATAGAAGAAATTCTAGATATAACTGTAAAAACTTATAAAATCGCTGCAGAACATGATAATTATCATCCTTATACCATTGAAGCTCTTAAACAGAGTTTACCAGTATCGTTAGCTATTGCAGTTTTAAAAAATGATTTAAGATTAGATAATCTCAATTTAAATCAAAACAGGAAAGAAATTGAAGAAATATCTAAAAAGATATTTATAGAATATTCTGAAGACTTTGATTTGCTTTATCCTGATAAAAGGCCTGCCACTATTACAATAAACACTAAAAGTAGATCATACGAGAAAACCATTGATTTAGCTTACGGTGAACCTGAAAATCCCTTAAATAAAACAGATATAATCAAAAAATTCAGTGATTTGAATCCAAATATAAAAATAGAAGTCTTAAGAGGAATAGATAACCTGGAATCACATAAAATGAATGACTTTATGAAGACATTCAATAATCAATTAAATAATAACAAATGAATTTGAATAAAACTTAATTTTGAAGATATATAATAAATAAAAGATTAATAAAACGGGTTAATGATGAAAATGCGGACTCCAGATTTTCTCCAATCTATAGGAATTGAAAAAAGTAATTATCAATTTGAAGATTCTATCAAGAGATTTCCTGATGGTGCACAGTACAGATTTGAAGTGCCTGGAATTCAAAAACCAGGACCAATGGCAGCTCTACTGGATGCAGCTGAGGAATATGACGTTACAGTGCACCGAGTGACACAAACCAAAGGCATAATGCTTTTAACTGACTCTGAAATAGAAGAAATGGTAGAAATCGCTATAAATAATAAAATAGAGCTTTTTTTAAGTGTCGGACCACGTGCTACCTATGATACTAGTGCCTCCGCTCAAACTTCGGAGGGAGCTAGAATAGGTTATCGTCTAAGAGGTTATGAAAATCTTCTATATGCGTTAGAGGATGTGAAAAGAGCGGCAGAATTAGGAGTTCGAGGTATAGTTGTCTATGATGAGGGATTACTCTGGGTTCTTGGTAAAATGAGAGACGCTGGTGAAATCTCTGATAATATGCATTTTAAGATTTCCGCACATACAGGTCATGGCAATCCAGCTTCTGCAAAGTTGTTAGAGAATATAGGTGCTGATTCATTCAACCCGGTTAGAGATTTGCAGTTAAACATGATGGCTTCTCTAAGAAATGCTATAAATATATCTATTGATATTCATACAGAAAATCCCAAATCTTCGGGAGGTTTTATAAGACATTACGAAGTTCCGGAGATTATAAGAGTCACTGCCCCGGTTTATCTTAAAACTGGAGGCGCCATAGTAAAACATCATGGATATGAAACCACTGAAAAAGAGGCATCAGAACGGATTAGACAAGTTCATCTAGTAAAAAGTATGATAAAACGTTACTATTCCGATGCAGTACCCTCTAAAAAAGGCGTAAAGGATCTTGCAATACCCGAATGAATCTAAATAAAATGATTAATTTCCAGACTAATTAAATTTAAATAATTTTGGGATAATTTTAAGAATAAAAAAATATATTTCTTACAATTAAAATGGGATGGTAATTAAAAAAAATGAATTTAGTGAATAAAGTTAAAGAAGCAGTTATTGAGGCCAGCACCACTTTCCGTGATGATCAAATATATGCCTACCAGAAAGCATTGGAAAATGAAACTAACCAACAAGCTTACTGGATTCTGGAACTTTTAATAAAAAATGCTCGTATAGCTCATAAAAATAAATTACCTCTCTGTGATGATACGGGTATACCCCACGTTATAGTGGAAATGGGAAGAAATGCTTTTTTACCAGTAAACTTTATAAGGCAGATAAAAGAGGGTATAAAGAAAGGTTTAAACGAGCTTCCCGGAAGACCCATGGCGGTTAAGGGTGATGAAATTGGAAGAATTGAACAAAAAAAGGGCTTATATATTGATCCCGGTAAAGTTATATCTCCATCATTCTTAATCGATGAAATGACTCCGGAAAGAAACCCAGAAGAAGTTAGAATCCATATTCTCATGTTGGGTGGGGGTCCCGAGATTAGAGCTAATACTTATCGAGTTTTTCATAAACGAGATCATATGAAAGTATTTGGAAAAGTAGTTAATTATATGACCTTAGAACTTCCAAAATTAGGTTGTACTCCATGTATACCGGCTGTGGGTATTGGTAGAACCCATTTTGAAGCAACTACTCTGATGCTTAAAGCCATGATATATGAAAACCTAAAGGAACAATCCGAAATAGAAAATAAAATAACTCAATCGATTAACAATTCTGATATCGGAGCACTGGGTATAGGTGGTTCAGTAACTGCCCTTGGATCTCTTGTAAAAATAGGGCCTCAAAGGGCCAGTGGAGTTCGTATATTATGCATGAGACCATGCTGTTGTGTTGAACCGAGAATATCATCTTTTAATCTTTAATCAGATGTTTTGTGGTGATTTATAAATGGCGATTGGAAGAGAAAGTGTAGAAAAGTTACTTAAATTCAAGACTACTAAATGGAAAACCTCCATAACCAGAATAGAATCAAATAAGATCTCGACTAGAGGTTACCCATTAGAGGATCTAATCGGAACATTATCATTTCCCGAAATGATTTATTTATTAATAACGGGCAATTTGCCATCCAAAAAAGAGTCTAGGATGCTAGAAGCAATTTTAGTATCCTTCTGTGATCACGGAGTAACCCCACCCAGCACCCAAGTGGCGCGACTAATGGCTTCCACTGGATCTCCCTTGAATAACTGTGTATCTGGAGGTATTCTATCTTTTGGGGAACATCATGCCGGTGCTCTGGAGAATTGTATGAAACTTTTACAGGAAGGAGTTAAAGAATACACAGAACCTTTAGATTCTCCTAAAGATGTTAAAAAGATTGCGGAAGTCCTGATTGATAAATTTGTTCAGAATAATCGTAAAATACCTGGTTTCGGCCATCGCTATCATAATGAAGATCCCAGAGCACCTAAACTCATAGAAATAGCCCAGAAATATGGTTTTTGCGGTATCCATACCCAACTAGCACTCGCTATACAAGAGATTATTTCTGATATAAAAGGTATCAAGATGAATGTAGATGGTGCTAATGCTGGAATTCTATCAGATATGGCATTTGATTGGCAATTAGGAGCCGGGATTTTTATGATAGGAAGACTTCCAGGCTTAATTTCTCATATATACGAGGAGAAAACTAGAGAACCTCCATTTAGAAAGTTTTTTGGAATAGACGAGATTTACTATAATGGTGTTGATGAAAGATTTCTGAGTAAGAGATTCAGATCGCCCGAAAACCGATAATAACTATAATGATTAATCATTATTGAAAATTAAATAGTAAAAGATATATATAGTATACAAGAAATTTTCGAATATTATGGTGATAAAATGACAACG
>Ga0182014_10001671_pt1 | contig 29231 bp, 19 predicted proteins | sample 612S2DmetaG_FD_120489 | JGI IMG/M metagenome (GOLD analysis project Ga0182014, IMG submission 120489) | Permafrost microbial communities from Stordalen Mire, Sweden - 612S2D metaG | ecosystem: Environmental > Terrestrial > Soil > Wetlands > Permafrost | place: Sweden: Stordalen | collected... | reverse complement strand
TTTTCACGGCGCACGGAAAGATGGATTTCGTGGTCGAGGGGGTTTTCAAGCCGACCGGCATTGGCGAGGTGTTCGGCGGCAATATCGCGGTGATGGACATCTACTCCGCGCAGGTGGTTTTCGATCGAGGACATAACTTCGATCGCATCGATCTGACGAACTCGCCGGCGGTTTCCGTAGATGAATTGCAGCAGCGGTTGAAGGCGCGATTGCCGGCAGGCATTGAAGCGATGCGTCCCGAGATGAAGGGCCAGTCGCTGGAGAACGCTGTCAGCGCGATGCGATTGGGAATGCTGATGACCAGCTTTATAGCCTTGCTGGTAGGCGTATACATCATCTTCAACTCGTTTACGATTGCCGTGAATCAGCGCTGGAAAGAGATCGGCATTCTACGGGCGGTTGGTGTGGAACGCAGAAACATCAACGCCATGTTTCTGTGCGAAGCGCTGTTGATGGGCGTGATCGGCTCCGGCGCGGGGATCGCCGTAGGATTCTACCTGGCGTTCGTTGCCAACAGAGTTATGGGCTCCATTGCGGCCTCTATATACGGAGTTGTGTCCATCGCGGTTGCGCCCAAGCTTCATCCGGGCATGGTTCTCACTTCGTTTGCGCTGGGCGTAGCGGCCTCGCTGGGCGGTGCGTGGATACCGGCCCGGGCCGCGTCCTACCTCGATCCTATCCAGGCTCTGCATAATGTCGAGTCACGGCAAAAGGAGTCGGCTCTTGGCTGGGGGCGTGCGGCGATGGGCGGGGCGGTGCTCTTGATCGGCGTGTTGCTGATTGAGTTTTCACCTTCCGGCGTGGGGACGATGTTTCAGTTCTCCTATGCCGCGGTGGAGCTTCTGGGACTGACCATGCTGCTGCCACTCCTGGTGCATTGGGCGGCGCGGGCGATTCGGCCTGCGATGGATCGGGCCGGAGGCTCGGAGGGAGCGCTGGCGGTAGACGCGATGATCCAGTCGCCGCGGCGGAGCGCAGCTACTGTTGGGGCGCTGATGGTCGGACTTATGTGTGTGTACTCGACCGCGGCTTACATTCAAAGCTACAAGCAAATGATCGAGCGCTGGACTCACCAGATGCTCAATGCCGACTTGTTGGTGGCAACGTCCACGCTTTTGAGGTCGACATCCTATCACTTCAGTGAGGATCTGGGGAAGCGCATTGGGACACTGCCGGAGGTGAAGCACGTCCAAAACGTTCGCTTCACAATCGTCCCTTATGGCGGCGATACAGCGGCCATATGCGCGATCGAGATGGACGGTTTTCTGTTGCGCTCGGAGAATGCGATTCTTGGCGGAGACAGGAAGACGGCAGAGAAGCTTCTGCCGCTTGGCGAAGGCGTCCTGGTGTCGAAGAACTTTGCCGCACGCTGGAGATTGAAAGCCGGAGACCGGGTGCATCTCGATACTCCGACCGGGCCGCTGGATCTGCCGATCGTGGGGCTGGTGGAGGATTACCGGTCGGATAAAGGGACGATCTTCATGGAGCGGGAGCTCTACAAGTGCTACTGGAAGGACGATGCGGTGGATTTTGTGGACATCACCCTGAAACCGGGGCAGAATGCGACCGCCGTCAAACATGAAATCGAGCAAATGACAGCGGGGTCCGAGCACGCACTGGTCTACACGAATGTGGAGTTCAGGAACTGGATTGGAACTCTCGTCGATAAGTTTTTCGTGCTGAATTACATGCAGCTGGTGATCGCGGTGATTGTGGCGGTGGCGGGGATTGCAAATACATTGATCATTTCGGTGGCGGAGCGTCACCGCGAGTTCGGCATTATCAGGGCCATTGGCGGCTATCAGGCTCAGATTCGCAAGATGGTGCTGCTGGAGGCGCTTTCGATTTCCATTGTTGGCGTGATTGTTGGTGCGGTCGCCTCACTGTTCGACATACAATTTCTGTCGCACACGGTATCGACTGTTCTGGCCGGGTACGACGTACCGTTTTACTTTCCATGGCTTCTGGTTCTGGAGACATTCCCGGCGGTGGCTGCTGTATCGTTGCTTGCAGGCTGGTTTCCGGCGCGGCACGCGATGAAGGCGTCGGTGATTGAGGCGATTGGGTATGAATAGGAATTCTGGTTGCGCGAGAGGAATGGTTGTCGGTCTGGGTACCGTGCTGTGTCTGTCCGCTTGCATGTTCGCAGCGGACGCGACTCCAATTGCGCAGAAGATCATGGAAGACGTGTACCGGCAGGACACGAATCATGACATCGCGATGAAGGCTAGTTTCCAGGTCTTCGACAGCCAAGGGCATAGCGCGAAGAAGGACTTCATTTACCGCCGCATCGGCGCGCCGGGAGACACCAAGATCGAGGTTGTGTTTACGGCGCCGCAGGAGATTCACGGAGTCGCCCTGTTGTCGGTCAACAAACTGGGCGAGCAGGAGCTCCAGTACATGTATACGCCGGCCACGGATCGGGTTCGCAGCGTGGTTCCGCGGGAACGGTCGGCGCGGTTCATCGGAACGGACTTTACCTTCGAAGACATTGGCGAGCGGGTACTTGGCGACTTTACTTACCGCCTGATCGGCGAGGCCGAGACGATTGAAGGGCACAAGACCTACAAAGTGGAAGCGACGCCCGTGGATGCAACCCGCTCGCAGTACAAATTTGTGTATTACTGGGTTGCGCAGGATGTTCCGGTGATTCTGTTTGCCGAAATGTACAATGCTCAGGGACAGAAGGTGCGCGTGCTTCGCGCTATCGACATCAAGCGGGAGGGCGGCGTCTGGGGGGCAAGGCATACGGAGATGCGCACATTGGCGGACGGCACGCGGACGGTGTTGACGATTGACTCGGTGAAGTTCAATACCAAGCCGGATGAAAAGCTGTTTACGCCACAGGGGCTGGCGGGGGCGCTTGGAGCAGGGAAGTGAGACCCCCTCATCCCATGCAATCCTCGGTTTGATTCACAGGTTCCCCCTCTTCCTTAGGAAATCCGCAGGTCACCCGGTTGCGCTGGAGAGCGAGGCTCCGTCGCTCGGCGGATTGCCGGATGCGCGATCGATCTCGGCGGAGAAACGTTTCTGGAGTTCGCGACGGAGCAGCTTGCCGGTGTGGTTGTGAGGAAGGCCGCCGGGTTCGAGAATCCAGATGCGCCGCGGCGCTTTGTAGGCGGCGAGATTTTGGCGGCACCAGTCGAGCAGATCCGATTCGCTCGTCACTGCTCCGGCGTGAAGTTCCACGGCAGCGGCGGGGAACTCGCCTTTCTCCTTGTGGGGCAAGCCGAACGCGGCTGCGCGGGCGACCGCGGGGTGAGCCGCTATGGCCTCTTCCAGTTCGCGGACATAGACCGAGTAACCACCGGACTTGATGACATCCTTCATGCGTCCCACCAGGCGTACCATGCCCAGGCGATTGCGGGTGGCCAGGTCGCCTGTGCGCAGCCAACCGTCGGCGGTGAGCAGGTCCTGGCCGTTGGTCTTGTCTTTCCAGTAGTGCGGGGAGAGACCGCGGCGGCGAATCTGGCACTCCCCCGTTTGGCCGGCGCGAACGCGGCGGCCATTCTCGTCGGCGACGCGGATTTTATACGGCGGCACAGGGAAGCAAAGGTCGCCGCTGCCGGGCAGTAGCGATGTTTCAATGCCCATCATCGCCAACCCCCCGAGCTCGACCATGCCGTAGCCATTGACGAGCACAGGCGGAATGCGCCGGCCTCCCGGCAGGCGGAGCAATGCGCCGAATTCCCGCAGGCGCTGGCGGACTTCGGAAGGCAGACTGTCGCTGGCCGAGAGCCAGAGCCGTACACTCGCCAGCCGGGCGGGATCAGGATTGCTGTTGACAAGCCGGGCAAACATGGCGGGTACGCCGACGACCGAGGTGACTCGATAGCGCTCGATCAGATCCAGCGCGGGCGCAACGTCGAACCGGTCGAGGAAGCAGCCGCGAATGCCGGCCATGATGCCGTAGAGCGCAATGCTGACGGCCATGATGTGGGACCAGGGCAGCGCGATGAGCGCGAGGTCCCGGTGCGAAAGGAACAGCCTGGCCATCACCGTGGACGCGCGGCTGCCAAGCAGGGCACGGCTGGAAAGGGCCGCGCCCTTTGGAAATCCGCTGGTCCCGGAGGTGTGAAATACGGCAATGGTTGCGGTGGGATCGATGGCGGAGGGAGGGAATGGGGGTTCCGGCAGAAAACCACCGTTGGGAGCGCGCAGGAATCCTTCGAGGGTTTCGGATTCGTCGTCCGACTGGATCCAGGTACGGACATGCAAGGCGTCGCGCGATTGGATGCTGCGTTCGAATGCGGCTTTGTCGGTGACCAGGATATCGGTGCCGCTGGTTTCCATGATGCGGCGCACTTCGGTGAGCGAGAGCATGGGGTTGAGCGGCACCGCAATGCCTCCGGCGCGGATAATGGCCAGAAACCAGCGCAGGCATCGCGTGTCGTTGGTGCGATAAACAGCGACAGGCTGGCCAGGCTTAAGCCCGACCGCGCGGCGCAGAAATGCGTCTCTGGCGCAGACTTCCGCGTGGAGCTCAGCAAGAGAGTAGGGTTCGCCGTTCTCTATCGAGACCTGGCCATCCCCTTTGCGGCGGAGCAACTCGTCTATAAGGTTGGCGACGGTGACGTTGCGGTCTCGGGAGATCTGGAAGGACTGGAAGATATTCATTGGGCAGAGACAGGTTTACGGCCCCATTCACTGGCGACGCAATAATTGAAAAGGCGATCGAGATAGTCGAGCACCTGCGGCGGGCGCACTCCGGCAGGTTCGAGAAAGCGCTGGGCGTTGGTGGTGTCAAACTGCATGCGCATTGTGAAGTAGTCCCGATAGGCGCGGCCGTCGACAAGGACGCGGCGTTTGCGCCCCCATAGGGTCATAAAGAGTATTGGACGCACCACGCCGAAAAAAAGGTTGGGATCCACGTAGCGCGGTTGCGGCGCATGGAAGAACTCCATGGCGCGGCTGGCGATTTGCTGGATGGTGGCGCTGCCACGCGGTCCGGCGCAAAGGTGAAGTGTGCTGCCCAGGGCGGCCGGGTCAAAGGCGATGCGTGCCACGGAGGCAGCAACAAAATCCACCGGCACGATGTCGAGCACGGCGTCGGGATAGCCGGGCACGGTGCGCCAGAGACCACGCGAGTAAATCTTCAGCGGCCAGTACATCATCTTGAAACTGGAGGTTGCGCCCGTCTGGGAGTCGCCGACGATGATGCTGGGGCGCAGGATGACGCCGGGCAGGGAACCAAGGCGCGAGCGCACCAGAGCCTCTGCCTCGGCTTTTGTCTGTTCGTAGGTGTTGCGATAGCCTTGGCCCACGGCCAGTTCGTCTTCGCGCACCAGATCGTTGCGTTCTCCGGCCACATAGGCCGTGCCGACGTAGGCCAGACTGCGAAGCTGGGGCGCGGCTGCGGCGAAATCCAGAACGCGGCGGGTTCCCTCGACATTGATACGGCGGGCTTCGTCCAGCGAGTGATCGAAGCGCACCGTTGCGGCGGAATGAATAACGCGCGTTGTCTCGGCGGTAAGCCGTTGGAAGCCAGCACTATCAAGCCCGCAGTTGGGCTGGCCGACATCTCCCGAATAGACCAGAACGCGCGACCGCTCGGAGGGAGGCACGAATAGATCGGCGCGCTGCTGCTCCGATTGGCCGGGTCTTGAACGGATCAGCAGCGCCAGCCTGGCATGCGGATTGCATTCCAGCAGTTCGCGTACCAGGCGCACACCGAGGAAGCCGGTTGCGCCGGTGACGAGAATCAGTTCATCGCTATTCATTCAGGGTCGGACCTCTGTATGCGGGCAACTCGAGGGCCGGCGGACTATGAGCATTGGGTACCGGGGCGACGAGAAGAGATATTCGTAATTATAATCCGCGAACCAGCACCGATTGAGGCGCGGGGCGCTGAACTCAACCTAGGCGGAGTCTTGGAGGAGCCGCTATTTTTGATCGGGACTCGCAGCGGACGCGGTGTTATTTTCGTTGGTCAGCTCTGCTTGCTGCATCAGGCTGTATCCATCGCGGGTTCTGAGGTGATCCTTCTCCAGGTTCTTGCCTACCAGGCGGACCTTGATTGTGCGCCAGCCGCGATTGGGGTTGGCCTGCGGATAGTAACTGACCGTATAAAGGTGAGACAGGTCCTCTTGAATGGAGTTGAAGGCATCTTTCTCCTGGCGCCAGTTGCGGGCAAAGTAGGCTTTGCCGCCGGTAGCTTTGCTCATGCGTTCGAAGGCCGCCGAGGAGACCGGCTCCGACTCAGCCTGGTGGGTGCTGACAATGTAGATGATGGTTCCGGTAGACTGTGCCAGTTCGGCCACATCCTCAGGGGGGACCGAGCTGGCATTGTCGGGGCCGTTGGAGAAGACCACGATCGCTTTGCGGCCCTGGAGGGTCGATGCGTCCTTGACGGTCAACAAGAGAGCATTGTAGAGCGCGGCATCGTCTCCGGCGACGGTGCTGCGCACGCCGTTGACTACCTGAAAACGGTCCGCGGTCAGGGTGGCGGAGCGGGAGAGATCCCGGCTGTAGGAATAGAGCGCTATCTTGTTGGCATCGGGCATGGCGCGCACAAAGTCGGCGATCGCATCCTGAGCGAAGACGAAGCTGCGATACATATAGTTGCTGGTGTCGAAAAGGATGTAGACGTTGGCTCCGCCTAACCCTGGAACTCCCACACCGGCCAGCGTATGGACCCGCGCGGGCGGGTCGGAAACGGGCGCCTCGGCAGCCTTGACCGGCTCGTCCTTGGGAGCGGCCGGGGAGGGCTCGCTCTGCTTGACGACGATCTGATTGCTGCCCTCTTCAAAGGTGGAGATCTTCTGAGGGATATTGTCTTCGGTAATGACGAAGTCTTCCGGCCGGAGGCCGTTGATGTAGTTTCCCTTGCTATCGGTGACGGCAATATTGAGCTGGACAAGAACTACGTTCACGCGAAAGCGCGAGGTCTCGTCCTGCGCGGAGGGCCGCGGGACAGCGGCGATCATGAGAAAGAGTCCAGCGTATACATCGAGCCGCACGAAAGATCCGATTGACCGAATCATATTGATTTGTCCTCTCATCCGCTTCGTTTAGCGGGTGCTTTCCGCAATCTCGGCAATTGGAAAACTGCTGACTTGTCCGGTCATGGCGCCGGTTTCGCGTCCGTTCACCTTGTCCCGGCGGAACTCATCGCCCGTTCTCTCCATGGCGCGCAGCACCGCCGGCCAATCGTCTATGTTTGTGGCGAAGATATTGGCGACCATGCGGCGGGTCAAGTTGGGAACCAGAACATTGAGCATTGCCGGGGAGTAACCCATCTCATCGGCGAGGCGAGCCCAGTAAAGGTTGCTGGATTCCCAGGATTCGGCGAAGAGCCGGCCATCGAATGCGCCGGAGGCCGGGAATATCCCTAAATTGAGCAGAGTGCTGGTGTTGCTTTGCGCCATCTCAAGGTGCGGCAAGCCAAAGTCTTTGGAGAGCAGCGCCGGACTGGCGTGTAAAGGATCTTTGCGGGCGAGTTCGTCCAGTTCCCGGCTCGCATCGCCCCATTGCGCCGCCTGATTGGAGAACTTACCGCGGAATCCGGCCGCCAGGAAGAAAGTGTCTGCCGGCAGCATTTGAGGAATAAGCGCAGCGGCGGTATCCGGCTGGCGAAGCGATTGTTCGGTCACTTCCAAACGGGCCGGAGACATGTGATCGGCGAGGATGCCAAGAACGTCCTTGCGGAGTTGCGGATTGGACGCCGAAGCAATCAGGAGCTCTTCGCCGGCGCGCTGATAGAGGGCGGCGGCGTGCATCTCGTTCTGGCGGATTCCCCACCATCGAGGCAAGACGGCGTCGACCAGGAAGTCGGGCACCACTTCTTTCCAAATCAACGCCTGGATCCTGGTTGGGGCGATGAAATCCTGCTCCATGGCTGCCAGGGCATAGGGCAAATCGGCAAGCGAGCCCAGCAGATAAGCGCCGCCGCCCGCGGTAACACCGATTCCGATCAGGTTTGGAGAGCTCCAGATGTGCTCGATACCTTGCACGGATGAGGCAGTAAAGTCGTGGGAACGGACAAAGAGCGGATTGTTATGCAATACCTGAGCGCCGGGGGGCTCGTAGTAGGCATAGTTCAAGCCAACCAGTGTATCGCGGAGAAAAGGAACCAGCCGGCCGCGGGCAGATTCAAGTTGGCCCGGCGAGCTTGGGTTGCGAATGAGCGCGGTGAGATCGGTCCGGACCTGCAACTCGACGTGGCGGCTGGTGTATATGATCGGAGCCCAGGATGTTTTTTCGGAACCGGTGAAGATGGGGCGGGGCATCTCGAATTCACGCAAGTCACCTGCAAGCAGAATCAAGGTGTCGCTGTTGTGAGCACCGTGCGCCGACTCCTCCAGGCCATCGAAGAGGCCGTAGAGGGTGTCGAGTGAAACCAGGTGCTGGTCAACCAGGACGGTGCGGATTCGGCGAGCCAGCTCCTGGTGAGCGCGACGACCGTCGGCAGTGTCCTGGGTTGGACCGGCCAGCAGATCGACGAGTTGGTCCTGGGAGAGGTGCGCGTCCCCAGCGGAGGCGAGCAGGGTTGACTGAAGCGAGGCGCGGGCTGCGTCAAAAAGCTGGACAGAAGAAGAGACGGTGGAAAAGGGCTTAAGCATGCCTTGCCACGATGGATTCAGGGCCTGGTCTGGAATCTGTCCTTGACGCGCGAGGATCTGCCAAAGCCCGATCTCGGCCTGAAACGAGCCGAGGGCATTCGAGCGGAGGGCGGAGTCCTGGATTTTGCCGACTCGATCCGCGGTTTCAATGAACCCGGCGATCGCCGCGTCGTTCAACGTGGGGAATTCGGTGAAGACCGGGTACCAACTGCTGAATTCGGCGAACCTTTGTGAAAGCAGGCGCACCGTTGCCTCGGACAACTTGCTCTCCATAGGTCTTCCGCTGTCGATTGCGCTCAGCATGAGGTAAATCTGCAGCGGGCCTGCGCCGTTCTCAACAATGGATGAGCCGACCAGGGCTTCCAGGAGCCTTTCCGGAGTGTCCCAGGGCCGGGAGGTTGCCGCCAGGCCGCGCACCTTGTTTGCGCTGGACTTGCGGCTCAGAATCTCCTTCCAGACTTGCAGGCTCCCTGGAACGAGCGGCTCGCCGTCAGCCTGCCATTGCAGGCGCGTCAGGAGGACCAGGAGCCCGGCATTTCTTGGAAAGACACCTTCCGCCGCGCTGTTCAGCGAGTCATGGGTGCCTGCACGGTAGGCATCGTAGACGCCTCTGAGGCGAGCATCGTCGACGAAGTGGGCCTGCTGCGTTGAGCCGATGCGCGACATGGCGTCAAAGTAGGCCGCGAGCCACCCCTTATCTTTCGAAATCAGATGGCTGACGAATTCTCCCGGCGATTTAGGGCTGGCGCCGGCGAGCTCTCCCCAGGCCGCCTCCGCGCCGGCTCCGCCCGGCAAAACCACTTCGCCGGAGCGAATCGAGATTCGGCTGCCGTAGAAGTCGAGCACTGCGGCGTAGGGAAGCATCTTCCAGAGCCCGGGGGACCGCAGCAGGGCAAGACTTGTTTGCCGATCGGTTCTGGCAAGAGCGGAGTAGAGGCGATCCACGTTTCGATCGTGGAGCAGAATCTCGAGAAGATCGTCGCCGTACTTCTTCCTCCATGTGCTGAGCCCGGTCCATGACTTTTCAGTGAACAAGACCGGGACGGGCGTGCCCGGAAAGGCGTAGGTGAAGGGGGTGCCTTTCTGGAGGTCCTCTTCGAGCCCGGTGATGGGAAAGCCCGAATCGATGGTGATAAAAGCGCGCTCGGCATCGGCGGTCACCAGGGAAGCGCCGGTGGGCCCGCAGCCATGCTGAAACTGGTATCCAAGAACCTGGATCAGCCGCGTCGCATCGTCGCAACCGGCCACGCGAATTGCGCCGTCCGGGCCTGCCAGCGCCTGAAGCTCTCTGGCCTGATGTACATACCGGTCGAGGAGGATGAGAAACTCGGTTGGCTTGTCATTCTCGAAGCCCCAAAGAGTCACATTGCGAGCGAGCATCGGTAGAACTTCGGCGTTGGAAACATCCTGGCTGATGCCAGCCATCCGCAGGAGAGACCGCAGAGGGCCCGGGACGGTAAGTATTTCACCCGAAGGCGGAGGAGGCGAGTCGTCCGCTGGAGGATTGGCTCCTTCGGCAAGACCGGGAGCGACCGCCGGCGCCGGAGGGTTGGCGCCCGACGCGAAAGCCGTCTGCAGGCACAGTACGCCTGCTGCAAACACGCCGATAGTACGAAGAGGAAGGTTCATAGCGAGAACCCCTTCCGATCTGCTTTAGTCCAATCTGAAGCTCTGAACTAGCAAGATGCCCGTATAATCGCGCGTTAAGCCAGCCCGGAAGTTTTTGGGAAGCAACGCCGGGGGCCGGCTTACGCTTCTACCGATTCTTTCGAACTCCCCGCATCGAAATGAGAAGGAATGAATGATTCCGGGCACCGTTCTCGTCAGTGTCCCAGGGTGGATTCGGGTGGTTCAGGGAAACCTGCCTCGCGAATCAGGTGCTGCCGGTCAATTCGTTGCCAAAGAGGAGACGGGGAAGTCTCGAGTATCGGTGAGCCATTGTTGCAAATGCCGACGACTTAGGCAAGTTAATTTCGGTTAGGAGGTGCGGCAGGTTGGGCTACCGCAAAGAACTGGTCAAAATTCGACAGGAACGGCGTGGGAAGCAGAGGCGGAATCCGGATCGTCATGCGCATCCGGCACGCTATAGCCTGGAATAGAGCTGGAACGGAGCCCAGTAAAAGGGGGCGCGAAACTTGCTCTGTGAATGCAGTAGGGCCAGCTTGGCGCTTCGCAGGGCGATTGCGGGAGTCTTGCCCTTCCCAAGGCCCTGGTAGAGGGCCTCCATCAGGCGCGGCGTAGAGTCGTCACTCACTTCCCACAGTGCTCCGATGACGCTGTGGGCCCCGGCGCGAAGAAAAGCCCAGGAGAGGCCGACCAGCCCCTCCCCCGCATAGAAGCGCGTGCCGCTCCCATAACAGGCAGAGATGGTGACGAGCCGAGCGTCGATGGGGCGTTGCATGATCTCGCGGGCATAGAGCTTGAAGGAGTCCTCGCCCGGCGCCGTAGCGGATAGGATAATGGCGGAATCCAACGGGTCGGTGCGGCTGGCAATCGCATGGGCTACAAAGTGGATATAGGAGTAACGCGCCGGATCGCTTTCAAGATAGGCGGCGGGGCTGGCCTGCCTGCCGGCAATTACAGTCGCCTTGTTCATGGCGAAGTTCTCTTGAATCAGCTTTATCTCCGACCCAAACAGGGGCAGGCTGGGAAAATCGTTGTTGGGCGAAACCGGGTCGCCAATCAGAAGCAGGCGCTTTGCATTCTCCTGGGCGGGCTTTGCGGCGGCAAGCATGGCTAGGGATGGAGCTGAGAACAGAGTCGCATCGTCGATCCAATAATGATTGGCGAGTTTGCGGTCCGTAGATCGTTCCTGGTCCGGAAGCGTGCTGGGTCCTGGAGCGAGCAGGGTTTCGAAGTTCAACCGTGTAAGCGCTCCGTCAGCCAGAATTACGACCGGTGCGTTCTTGCGGATGAGCTTCAAGGCGGGCGCGACCAGCAGCCGGAAGAGCTCTTGGCCGTCGCGGTCTCCTGCTTGAATCGGATCCTGAGGTCCAAGCAGCGTCTGACTATAGCGCTCGACCAGAGGAGCGATCTGCCTCTGAGCGGGAAGAGGGAAAAGTGCGATTCGTTCAGGCGTGACAGCCCACAGATAGGACTGCCGTTCGCCCAACCAATAAAACAGCAGAGTCGCGCCAGCCTTTCGAGAGACCGCGCGCGGGGAAAGTGCGGCGGGACGAAAGCTTTGTTTGCTTCCAACCAGGCCCAGGCCTTGCGCCAGGGTGCGCGCGCGGCTCTGGTCGGCCGCCAACAGAGCCTCTTCCGGCCTGCCTCGAGATACGAGAAAGTGGATGTAGTCGTCGTAGATGCTCGTAGCATTGGCGAGGAACGGAAGCTTCGAGTCCTCGTTCTTGATCTCTGTCCTCGCCGACTCGAAGGTGGTCAACGAAGTCTTATACATTCGATCCGCGGCTTCAGTTTTTCCTTCGAGTTCAAACAGTCTGGCCAATTCATGCTCGGAACCCAGGCGCATCGAGATTTGGCTGGCAGGGTCATGCTCGACAGTGCGAAAGATGGTTTCAGCTTGCTGGTCCTGACGCCGCGCGGCTGCAATTCTGGCTTGTGCCAGCATCACATCCAGGGCGTCCACGTGATTCCCACTTTCGTTCACCAAAGGAGCTACCTGGTCGATATAAGCACTCGCTTCATCGAGTTTTCCGGCGTCAATCGATGCATGCGCGAGATCTTCAAGCGCGTTGACGATGTCATCTTTGCTGTTGATTTGTCTGGCCAACTCAAGGGACTGGCGGTAAGCCTGAATTGCACGCGTCAGATCACCGGAATCCTGATATACGTAACCTGCGTTTGACATCCAGATAAGCTTCGTTTGGATGTTTCCGAGATCTGCGGCGCGTTTTTCCGCATTCAGGAACAATTCCAATGCCCGCTCCTTATCTCCCAACTTGAAATAAGCCCATCCAAGATCTCCGGAGGCGATCTGCGCGAAATCTTCCGCGCCTAGCTCGACCGCAGCACGATTCGCTGAGCGGAACCATCCAACGGCTTCGTCATAGTGCTCGCTCTGGAGCGATGCCCAGCCAAGATTCGCAAGAGCGGATGCCTCCAATCTTCGATCGTGATAAGTCCGCGCAAAGGAGAGACTCTGAAGAAACAATTGATGAGCCTCAATGAGATCTCCGCGCCTGGTAGCCAGAATGCCACGCGCCCTCAATAGGCCGCCGCAGGCCGCAAATCTTAGGCCCGCGCAGAGACTCTCTGCCTCGGCGAGCCGCTGATTCGCCGCCAGGAAGTTCTTTTGAAGAGTTAGCGCCGCGCCTTCGAGTGTCAATTCCTGAACGGTTAATTCAGGATTGTCGCGAGGATGAGGCAGGAGGGCGAGCAGACGCAGGGCGTCTTCCCCAATCCCGCGCCGAACCATGATTTCCGCCTCGAGCAATTGAAACTTTGGGCACCATTCGGGATTGGTGCGATGGTAACGAGCGTACCCCTGGGCCGCTTCGAACTGGCTTTTCTCCAGAAAGCCACGGAGGAAAAGTTGGTGGGCATGGTCATACGCAGTTGCGGCATTGCCCGGACGTGAGTCTTTGAACGGAACCAGGAGCAACAACACGACCGCCCATGCGAATCGGAGTCGCAGAGGTTGCAACGTGCGGAAGGAAACCATGAACCCAACCTTCAAGCTATCCTTAAATCAGGACGGTCGTTCACACTATCCCCCTATTGGCGTCCCGTTGTTGACCGTGACCACAACATTTGCGTTGCCGTGCCCAATGCAGCCCAACTTGAGTTCGATCATGGTGAGGCGGATGGTTGTCTCCTGGGGAATGCTGGCGTTGTATTTCGCCTGCTCAAGACGCAGGGCTGCCAGCACGATAGTTCCAAAGTTGGGAACGTCGATTACGTGGCCAAAGCGCCGGCCGGGGAAGGCGCCGTCCACACTGTTGACCAAAGAGAATTCGATGGCCTCGGGATCCTCGGGAATCGAGGCACGGCCAGTGTAGCGTCCGAGAAGATCGATCAGCAGGTTTGGGTGGGCCTTAACGTCGCCGTGCTGTTTGTCCACGCGATCGAGGAAAGCCGGAGACTTTGAGTAAGGCGCATCGTTTTCCGGCTTGGGGCCGAGGATATCCACATCGAGGTCGAGCTTGACCGGGTGGCCGGCGATGCGCAGGTTTTCGAAGCGCGTTCCCAGGAAGGTCACGTGTGGCACGTAGCCAACCAGCGGGTGCTCGATGGACACCTGTCCCACCACGCGATCCGCTGTGACCACATCCAGTACGTTGAGTTTTTCCACGACGGCGGTGGATATGGTGCTCCAGCCATGGCCCGGTTTGAGATCCAGATTGCCTGCGACCTGGGTGTAGGCGGAGCCGAATGAGATTGCCCCTTCGAGCCGGTAGTCCGAGGCACGCTGGGAAAGATAACCGCCGTGTTCCGGCAGCTTCACGTAGGCCTGCGGTTTGATCTCTTGTGCCAGGGGAAGTTGCAGATTGCCCTCCAGCGCGGTGGCCTCTGCGTGGTAGCGGTGAACTCGTCCGTTCACTTGTGACATGGTCAAAGTCAACCTCCGTTTCGATGTTGGCACATTTTACCGCACTTTGGGAAAGACGATCTTGATCCTTGGCAGGATCTGTTTCAGAGCCGGTTTGGTGCGCCGCGGGCGCGTCTTTGAGGGGCGTGAGCCGGCGATTTTCCCTCTTGGCTTGCGGCAAGGGTCCCAGAGAGGTGACCCGCCCGAATTATAGCGGAAGGCCCGCCAATTAGACTGGGATTTGAAGCCGCCCGCGCCGCCGCGCCCAGGGAAGTCTCACTTGAGCCCCACGGAACAGACAGCCCGCCTCACCGAGCCCGATTCCGGCCGCCGCGAGCCTCAGGGCGCCGCTCGCGCCTGGCGCGCCCTCCGCCATCGCAACTTCCGCCTCTTTTTCGGCGGCCAGAGCATCTCGCTCATCGGCACGTGGATGACGCGCGTCGCCACCTCCTGGCTCGTCTACCGGCTCACCGGATCGGCCATGCTTCTCGGCACGATCAGCTTCGCCGGCCAGATCCCGACCTTCCTCGTTGCCCCCCTCGCCGGAGTCTGGGTCGACCGGCTGGATCGCCGCCAGCTTCTGGTTTGGACACAAGCCATCTCCATGGCGCAGTCGCTGGCCCTTGCCGGGCTCACCTTCTCCGGCTACATTACGATTCCCTGGATACTGATCCTCAGCGTGACCCAGGGCATCGTCAACGGCTTCGACATGCCCGGCCGCCAGTCCTTCATGTTGGAGATGGTCGAAGACCGCGCCGACCTGGGCAACGCCATCGCCATCAACTCTTCGATGGTCAACATCGCCCGCCTGATCGGCCCGTCGCTTGCCGGCATGTTGATTGCCGTCACCAACGAGGGCTGGTGTTTCCTCATCGACGGCATCAGTTACATCGCCGTCATCGCCTCGCTCCTCGCCATGCGGCTGCCCGCGCCTCAGCCAAAGCGCCCGCCGGCTTCGATGTTCCATGACTTGCGCGAAGGCTGGATTTATGTCACCGGCTTTGTGCCCATTCGCACCATCCTTATGCTCTTTGCCGTGGTCAGCCTCATGGGCATGCCGTTCGTTGTGCTCATGCCCATCTTCGCCGCCCGTGTGCTGCACGGCGGCCCGCATACCCTCGGCTTTCTGATGGGCGCCATGGGTGTCGGCGCGCTTGCGTCGGCGCTCTCGCTGGCCGCCCGCAAAAGCGTCCGTGGGCTGATCCGCATGATTCCCGTCGCCGCCATCGTCTTCGGCTTCGGCCTCATCGGCTTCGGCCTCTCGCACTGGTTCTGGCTCTCCATGATTACCGTGCTCATCGCCGGCGCCGGCATGATGCAGGGCATGGCCGGCAGCAACACCGTCATCCAGACCCTGGTCAGCGAAGACAAGCGCGGCCGCGTCATGAGCTACTACACCATGGCCTTCATGGGCATGGCGCCTTTCGGCAGCCTGCTGGCTGGCTCCATGGCCAGCGCATTCGGCGCGCCCCTTACCGTCATCGTCAGCGGATCGTCAGTGCTTCTCGCCGCCGCATGGTTCTTCACCCGCCTGCCTGCCATCCGGCAGGTCATCCGTCCCATCTATCGCGAGATGGGTATCCTGCCCCTCGAAGGTGAGATTCAATCGTGACCGAAGGCCGGTTGCTGCGGGTCCCGTCCGCCGCGGCGGACTTCCTGGGATTGAAGCAGGATTGACGAAATCCCCTATTGTGTAATCCCGCACAAATGCACCTTCACGCCCAACTCCGCCAACATGGCAGCCTTGGTTGCCAGCGCCTTGTCGGCCGTCTCCGCCGAAGGTGCATAGGCCACATTCACGTGGTTCGCCTTGTGCCGCGCCATCAACTGGTTCTGGCCCACACCGTGCAGAACCGCGTGCACAATCGGCCATTGCGTGGTCGTTTCCTTCCATCGCCGTTCCGTTTCCGCCGCCGGCAGGCTCACCACCGTGCCGCGTCCCAGGTCCGCGTGAAGCGCCCCGCCCTCCACAAATACGCGGCTCCAGACAATCTCGCCGGGCTTGCCGATCCCCTTCAACGACCCGCCGCCGAGCGGGAAATACATCGCCGGCTGCCGTTCGCTGGTCGCGCCCGCGTAGCCGCCCACAAGATGACTGGCCGGTACCGCGCCGGAGATCTGCAGCAGCCAGACAAAGTCGTCGATACCATCGCCCTTGTAGTACTCGCCCCAGCGAACATCGTGCAGCGTCGTCGCGGGATCCAGCCCCAGCGCCTTCCAGCAGCGATTGGTAATCAGCGCATCGGTTCCGGCGCACTCGTCCACTTCGTTGAAGTGCACCACCGGCTCGTCCGCGTAGAGCACTTCCTTCGAACCCTCGGCAAACACCGGAGGCCGATCCGCGTTGTTCAGCATCCCCTCGGCCAGGTCCGACGCCGGCGCCATGTCCTTCAACCCCTGCTGATACTGGATGCCGATCACATCGCATCCATACTCCTTCGCAATCCGCACCGCCGCGATATACATCTTGCACTGTCCCAGCACCTGCTCAAGCGTCAGCTCGGTTGTGGGGTCTTTGCCGAAGGCGAACTTTACGCCCTTTTCAAGCAGCCATTCGTAAACGCCGCGCGCCTCCGCATCCGAAACCGTGCGCATCTTGGCCACCAGCGCCGACTGGCTCAGCCGCTCCTTGTAGATGCCCGCCGGATTCAGCAGTTCGTCGTCGACGATGGCGTTGTACATGCCCATGCAGCCTTCGTCGAAGATGCCCATGATTGCCTTGCGATACTTCAGGTCCTGGGCAAGCTCCGCGCCCAGCGCAGCGCTCTCCGCCGGCAGCTTGCTCGGGTCCAGGTCGTGCACATGCGACAGGTCATGGCTAACCTTCCCGGTCCGCAGCCATTCGTCCAGCCCCTTCTCAAAGAACTCGTCGGTAAAATCCTTGCTCCATATCGACGAATATTCTCTGCCTGCCTTGGTCAGCGAGCCATTCAGATTGAGCAGTCCCACCAGCCCCGGCCATTGTCCCGACCAGTTGGCCACCGTCAGAATCGGCCCTTTGTGGCTGCGCAGCCCCGGCAACACGTGATGGCTGTATTGCCAGGCCGCCGTCGCAAACACCAGCTTCGCCTGGGGATGAATCGTCATGAACACATCCATCCCCTGCCGCTGCGACGAGATGAATCCGTGTTTCTCCTTGTCGTTGCAGGCTTGGGCGCGGACCAGGTTGAATCCTTTCTGTCGAAAGGCAGCTGTGAGCTTCGCTTCCATGTCCCTCTGCGCCGGCCAGCACACCTGGTTCGCTGAAAGCCGCAGATCCCCGCTCGTAATGAGCAGAACTTCATTCGCCGCAGGCACCGCTATTTGTGTCTTTTCGACCGCCATCTCCGCCTTCTCCTCGTCTTCGTTAACGTTTAAGTTAACGTTTTCGTAGGCAACAAATATACGCCCCCAGACGCGCATTGGCCAAGAGGCCAATCATCCGTAACAGTCCCGCACCGGCGTCTCCGACCCGCAGTGGGGATGAAACTGTGCCCCATCCATCGAGCGCTTTTTGCTCGATGGGTGGGCGTCGATGGAACTCCATGGCGACGTATTGTTTTGTCGAACCTACAACTTTGTTTCTTATGAACCAGCTTGCACCTGATCGCGCGCGGTTTCCGCCACGCACCGGCCTCTCACAATTACCATGAAGGGGAGCCCCTGACAGCGGCTCCGGCCCTCTTGCTACAAACATGGCGCGAACCAAACCCAAACCCGCCCCTGGCCCGCCGCACCCCGCGCAGCCTGTCACCGTCTCAGGCCGCTGGCTTCTCGGCGCCTTCGCCATCACCATCCCCGCCGCGGCCCTCTGCGCCTGGGCTGTGCTCTGTCTTCTGTTCTGGCAAGGAAGCTGGCAGTTGCTCTACCACCCCGCATCGGCAGTTACGCGCACCCCCGCCATCGCCGGCTTGCCCTTCGAATCGGTGGACTTCGCGGTCACTGCGGGCGGCGCGCCGCAAATGCGCGGATGGTGGATTCCGCGTGAGCAAGCCCGCTACACCGCGATCTACCTCCACGGCGCGGATGGCAACCTCGGCGACACCGTCGACACGCTGAGTGCGTTGTACGGCGCGGGCATGAGCGTCTTTGCAATTGACTATCGCGGCTATGGCTTGAGCACCTTCAAGCGGCCCAGCGAGGCGCACTGGCGGCAAGACGCGGAGTCGGCAATCGAATACCTCACCCAGACCCGCCACATCCCTGCCGGCTCGCTTGTACTCATCGGGCGGGGCCTGGGCGCCAACCTGGCCCTCGAAGCCGCCGCCGCGCACCCCGAATTGGCAGGGCTGGTCCTGGACGACCCCTTGCCCGCACCAGCGGACACCATCTTCGCCGACCCGCGCGCAAAGCTGGTGCCAGCGCATCTGCTGGCCCGCGACCAATGGGACGCAGATACGCCCGCGGCAAGCCTGCGCATACCGTCCCTGTGGTTTTATCGGACAACTCTGCCCGGCGAGGCAGAACAGAAGACTCGGGAAGCGTATCGCCTGGTGACTGCCCGCAAAGAGCAGGTCTGGCTCACTCAATCGCCGGATGAAATGAGAACCGATTACGACGCCCTGACGCGGTGGCTCGACGACCTGCACCGATAAGCTCGCCGCTCCCCCAACGGCCTCGCAGTTCGCCACCAAGCGAACTCCGCCAGCCCCGTCGGCTCCGGCGCTTTAGCGCACAATATCCCGATGCAGCGCCTTCACCTGGTAGCCGGCCTTCTGCAGCCGATCGTGCATCTCCTCGGCCATCATTACGCTGCGGTGGTGGCCGCCGGTGCAGCCAAAGGCCACCGTCAGATAGCTCTTCCCCTCCTTCACGTAGTGCGGCAGCAGGTAGAGCATCAGCCCCGTCACCTTGTCCAGAAACTCCACCGTCTGCGGGAACCCGCGCACGTAAGCGGCGACCTTGGGATCCAGCCCGGTCTTTTTGCGGAACTCCGGCACAAAGTGAGGATTGGGGAGAAACCGCACGTCGAAGACCATATCCGCGTCCAGCGGGACGCCGTTTTTGAACCCGAAGCTCAGGCACGACACCAGAAGGCGATTGACCTTTGCCTCGCGGCCAAAGCGGTCGATAATGTGAGCCCGCAACTCATGGACGTTGAACTTGGATGTGTCGATCAGGGTGTCCGCCACATTGCGGATCGGGTCGAGAAGCTGCCTCTCTTCGACGATCGAGCGCCACACCGTCTCCGACTTGCCTAGCGGATGGGGCCGCCGCGTCTCCGAGTAGCGCTGCACCAGCGAGGCATCCTGCGCATCCAGAAACACCACCCGCGTCTGCAGGAGCGTTTTTACACTTTTCAGAATCTGCGGAAGGCGGTCGATCGTGGAGCCCTCGCGCACGTCCACGACGATAGCAGCCTTCTCCACCTCCTGGGATTTGCTGACAAGAACGGCAAAGTCGGGCAGGAGCTCCAGAGGCAGATTATCGACGCAATGGAATCCCAGGTCCTCAAAGGCTTTCAGCGCCGAGGCTTTACCCGCGCCTGAAATGCCGGTCACAATCACCAGTTCCTTGGCGGACTTCTTCGCGGGTTTGGCTTTTTTGGCTTTGACCCGAGGAGGGGTCGCCCCGGCTGCCAGTTTCACGGGTGTCATGCGCCCATGCTACACCGAAAACCGTCCGTTGTGCCCGGCTTTTCAAACACCAGGCACAGTTGCCATGTGACCCTGTTCGGCCAGCTTCCGCGCCTGCGCCGCTTCCAGCGCCGGCGAGAACAGCGACCCCTGGCCCATCTCGCACCCCATCCTGCCCAGTGCTCTCAGTTGCTCGGGAGTCTCGATCCCCTGCGCTACCACCTGCACGCCCAGCGTGCGGCCCAGGCGAAGCAGGGAATCAAGCACCGCCTGTTGCCGCCCGGTCGATGTCGCGCCCGCCGTCAGCTTGGCGTCAAGCTTCACCATGTCCAGGGGCAGGCGGACCAGGTGGTTCAGCGGCGCAAGGCTCGAACCGAAGTCGTCCATCGCCACCCGTACATTGCAATCCACCAAGCGCTGCAGAATCGCAACCGCCGCATCCGGGCTTTCGTTCAGCGTGCTCTCCGACACCTCAAACGACAGGCGTGATGCGTCTGCGCCGCTGGCCGAGAGCGTTCTTTGCAACTGGGATACCAGGTCAGGGTCGTAGAACTGGCGGCGCGTCAGATTCACCGCCAGCGAAAAATCGACCTGGGGCATTGCGCCTCGCCAGCTCCGCAACTGCCAGCACGCAGCCTCCATCGTCTCCCGGCCAAGCGTGACCGAAAGGCCGGTTTCCTCGGCCACCGCGAGCAGGTCGTCATAACTGTCTGCCGAACCGTCTGCACGGCGCCAGCGCAACTGGCACTCGAAGCCCTCCAACCTGCCGTCCCGGAGCCGGAATATCGGCAGATACAGGAACTCGAGCAGACGCTTGTCCAGCCGGTAACGCAGTTCGCGTTCCCGCTCCTGCTGGGTGGTGACAACCACCTCCAGGTACTTGTCGAAGATCTCGTACCGCCCGCCGCCCGACTGCTTGGCGCGATACATCGCAAAGTCCGCGTCCCGCACCAGCAGATCGGAAGAAGTATGATCCGGTCCGGCCATCGCCGCGCCAATGCTGGCCCGGACCTCGATCTGGTGCCCAAAGATCTCGAAGGGCCGTGCCATCTCTACCAATATGCGCTTGGAGACCGTCTCCATATCGCCGGCGTTGAGTATGCCTTCCACCAGAATCGCAAACTCGTCACCGCCCAGGCGTGCCGCCGAATCCTGGGGACGGAGCGCCGTCAGCATCCGTTCGGCAACCGCGATCAGCAGTACATCTCCGGCGGCGTGGCCCAGCGCGTCGTTGATCTCCTTGAAGCGGTCCAGATCCAGAAACAACACGCCGCAGCTCTGGTTCGGACGGCGCGCCCGGCGCGCCAGGGCCAGGTTCAGCCGGTCAAGGAACAACGCGCGGTTTGGCAATCCCGTCAGCACGTCGTGCATGGCGTCGTGCGCCAGGCTTTTCTCCGCCTGGCGGCGATCGCCGATGTCGCGAAAGGTATAAACGTAGCCGACCCTGGCCCCAGCCACCAGCAGCGGTGCGCAGTGCAGGCTCACATCTACAAGTTCGCCCGACTTGTTGGTGCGCACCGTCTCCACCAGAGCGCGCCCTTGCTCGTCCACGGCCTTTTCCAGCGTCGCCTGCTCGTTGAGCCGCGTCTCCGGTACAACCAGGTCCCGCAGGCTGCCGCCTCCGGCCTCCTCGGCCGTATAGCCGAACATCCGCGTGAATGCGGGGTTGGTGTACAAAATGTGGCTGCCGTGCACGATCGCCACGGCTTCGGGAATGCTGGCCAGCACATCTTCCATCAGCTGCGACTTGGGCGCCCGCTCCCGGCCCCCGGGATGGGCCACAATCACCGCTTCGCGCAACTCGGCGTCCAGAATGCTGTAGGTGCCTTCCACCGGCAGCAGCTCCCCGCTCTTTGCCGGCACCGTGGCGTGGAATGGACTGCCATTTCTCGTGCCCGTCAACAGTGTCTGGGGCTCGGCTGTACCGGGAAACAACCCCCACAAAACGTCTTCCACGGGGCGCTGGACCCACTCGCCTTCCGTCAGCCCCAGCATCTGCCGCGCCTCGGCGTTGGCAAACACAATCTTGCCCGCCCGCTCCAGAAAAACCAGAACCGGCAGTGCGTCAAGAATCTCCTGCTGCCTGCTGGAGTCCGCGTTTTCTGGAAGAATCAAGCCCGTGGCCTCCCCTGGGACAACCGCCGATGCGGTTCGCGAGTTCTCAGGTCCCGGCTGCATTTCGATTTTCGATGCTCCCAAGTTGTTTCTAGAATCCTAGCTGGAGACCAGCCCCTGTTCCATCCCCTAAAGCGGGTATCCGGTGCAACCAAAGTGCTCAACGTCCTCCCCTTGCACATAGACGCACTGAACCCTCGGCCGCTCAGGCCCCAATTTCATAGTGGGAAACGAGCGCCCCGCAAGAGCCGGCCAGACGCTTCACCAATGTGAGAACGAACCCCTGATCGAAAGTCGAGTCGGTTTTCAGTCTTTCTGAATGTGCGGAGTCTGCGGGAGCGGGCGCCCGCACTCGCCGCAAAGTCCCCACCCTTGATTTCAAATGACGACCTAGGGCCTGGTATCCCACCCATTCGCCAGGAAAACCAGGAAAAAGCGAATGGATGGGGCACGGGGGCTGGTACAAAATCGAGCGGTCAGTGACCTAGGGAATCTCCACCAACTCCATCTGCCCGTCCCGCCGGCGATGAAGCACAAACATGTCTCCTGAATTGGTTCGGAAGATCAACAGGTCTCGATCGCGAAACTCCGCCTCCTTCACCGCTTCTTCAATCGTCAACGGCCGCAGCGCAATCGCCTCGCCGTTCTTCAGAATGTGCGGCTCCACCACCGTCGGGCGCGCCGGGAAAGAGTGCACCGCAATCGACGTCCGGGCTTTCGAGCGCGTAACGCGTCCGGTCTTCTCATCCTCATCGGGCGGCGGCTGCGTGGCGCGCGCCTTGGGCCGGGAAACCGGGGGCGCCGTCATTACCTTCTCTTCCTTGGGCAGGCGTTTGCTTCCCATGCGCCGGTCCCTGAATCGCCGCGCCTGATTCTCCGCGTGGTCCATCGCTTCCTTCAGCGCCCCATCCAGCGTTGAGGCCTTGCCCGTGGCCGCGATCTTCTGGGCCCGGCCCTGGACCGTCAACTCGACAATCTGCACATGTCTCTGGGCGCTGAACGTAATGCTCGCATGAGCGGTCTTGCCCAGAATCCGGCCTATCCGTTCCATTCCCTCTTCGGCGTGCGTCCGCAGCGCCTTTGAAATCTTCACTAGTCTGGCGGTGAACTCCACTTCCATGGTCAGCCTCCGCTCCTTGCCCTCCCTGCTGGAGAGCTCAAGATTCCACATCGCTGTTGTTCTTTACTGACGGAGCAGCCTGCCCTCCGTCAATTCCATCTCCGTGCCCCCGGAATGCCGGATCAACTTGCCGGCGTTGAATTTCCGGGTTAGAGGGCCACAGTATATGCCAATCCCGCCAACCTGCAAATCAGTCGGCAGAGGTACCATAACTAACCACTAATCACTAACCCCTAACCACTGCCTCTAGATCTCCCACCGCAGCAGAGTCGTTCCCACCGTGAACCCCGCACCCACCGCGGCCAGCAGCACCAGGTCACCCTTTTTCATCTTGCCCTCTTCGATTGCCGTCTCCATCGCCAGCGGAATCGTCCCTGCCGATGTATTTCCATACTTCTCGATATTGATAATCACCCGCTCCGGCGCCATTCCAAGCCGGTCCGCCGTCGCCGTGATAATCCGTTTGTTGGCCTGGTGGGGGATAAAGCAGCCCAGGTCCGCCCCCGTCACGCCGTTACGCTCCAGCAGTTTCGCCGTGGCCTCGGCCATCTTCCGTACCGCAAACTTGTACACCGCCGGACCGTCCTGGTAGATGTAGTGCCACTTCTTGTCCACGGTCTCGTGGGTCGAAGGATTTAGGCTCCCGCCGCCCTTCAGGTTCAGGCTCACGCCCCCCGACCCGTCGATCTCGTTCACAAAGTCGATGAACCCGATCTCGCCCTCTTCCGCGGGCTCAATCAGAACCGCTCCGCCGCCGTCGCCGAACAGCACGCATGTGGTCCTGTCGGTGTAGTCGGTCATGCGCGTATTCGCATCCGCGCCGCACACCATCACCTTCTTCTGCGCTCCGCTCTCCACCATCTTCACGCCCGCCTGCAGCGCATACATAAACCCCGAGCACCCGCCGGAGACGTCAAAACCCCACGCGCCTTTGGCCCCGATCTTGTGCTGCACCAGGCACGCCGTCGAGGGGAACATCATGTCGGGCGTCACCGTGCCCACGATGATCACCTCGACTTCGCTGGCCGGAATACCGCGCTCCGCCAGGCACTTCTTGGCCGCCTCGGTGCAGATATCGCTCACGCCCAGCCCCTTGGCCAACACGTGACGCTCCTTGATACCAGTCCGTTCCATGATCCACTGGTCGTTGGTATCCACCATCTTTTCGAGGTCTTGATTGGTAATCACATCGGGAGGGACGTAGGTCCCGAGCGCCGTAATCTTCGCGCGCCGGCCCACGATAGGACGAACGGTCAAGCTCAATGTACTTTTCTCCTCAGGCAGGTCTCGCCAGCCGATTCGTCGCCTTCGGCTGATCACTGACCACTGTCCACTGACCACTGTTCACTGCAAAAAAGTACCGGGTGACCTACTGCGCCCGTACTAGCCCGTTACCGTTGCTTCCTTCCGGACCTGGCGGGGTTGGCGGGATTACGTCGCGTAGGACCCGGCACTGGTTGATTTTATCACCGCGCGCCACGGGATCGGAGATAGGAAGCCCAGGGCTACAGGCTACCCAGGCGGCCTTGCGGAATTCCGCGATTTCCGAGCAGATAAAGCTGACCCCCTACGCAGGCCCGCATCGTCTTTCGCATTGCAATACGCTGCCCAGCCGAGGTCGATTCCACAGCAGCTCGTGACCCGACCGGCGTAAAGACCTGAAGGTCCGTGTCACGCGCGCGGAACCTCTATAGGCCTATTGAACCTATGGGAGGGCAATCTGCTCTGGTGCGGAGATTTGGATGCCTTTCTGCGAGCTCTTGACCGCGAACGAATGCAGCTTTTGATTGGAATTTGGAGGGGAAACAAGACTCAGGACCCATTGCGAATCAATCGCTGCGAGCAAGGCCATTTCGCCCTTTTCCGCTTTCTCGCTGATAATTGCCTGGCCACCAGTCCTCGCGGTGATTTCCGCTAAAATGTGCTCACCGACACCCGCCGGACCCATGGTATTAAGAGAGAACACAGACACTCCTTCCCTCTCGGCTGCTTGCACAGCTTCTTGCGGGCTGGTGTGACTTTGGTTGTCGTCTCCATCAGAAAGCAAGAGGATCACCCGGCGGGGGGTATCGGGATTCCCGCTCTTGCTCAGAACTGTCGTGCATGTCTTCGCAATCGCATCGAAGAGCGCAGTTCCCCCACCGAATTGCAGGCCTTCCAACACATTTCTAGCCTCTGACGGTTGGAGCGGTCTCTTGCTCATACTGGCCGAGACATCGAAAACAACGAGGTAACCCCGGCTTTCGCCAGTCGACAGGTCCTGGAAAAGCTGGCTGGCCGTCTTCCTGATCGAAACAGAGTCCTTACGGTTTGACGTGCTGACGTCAACCAACAGTGCGAATAGCAATTTGTCGTTCTTTGCGGAGCGCACCGACGTCACCTGAGCGGGTAGCTTATCCAGGGTAACGGTAAGCTGCGGCTGATCCAGTGTAGCTGGAGCAGAGTGCTTGCCAGATGCGGTGAGAAATATCTCAACTGCTGTCTTGTCCTGCGGCGGAAGCACGGGCCCTTGCGCAACCAATTGGCTCACAGTACCTGCGAGCAGCACACTGCAAAGTACCTGCAACCAACGATGAGTCATGCCGCCGTTCTATCACGGCGCGCAACAAGCATCAAGTCCCATACCCCGGTACAATAGAGATGTGACCAAAACCTCCCCTCCCACGGCCCCTTCCGTGGGCTTTATTTCGTTAGGCTGCCCCAAAAACCTCGTCGACTCCGAGGTCATGATGGGCCTGCTCGACCGCGCCGGCGCTCGTCTCACCGCCCACCCGGAAGAGGCTGAAATCCTGGTTGTCAATACCTGTTCTTTTATCGACACCGCCAAGCAGGAGTCCGTCGATACGATCCTCGAGATGGCCCGCTTCAAGACCTCCGGCTCAGCGCGCAAGCTCATCGTCGCCGGCTGCCTCGTCGAGCGTTATCGCGACGACATCCAAAAGTCCATCCCCGAAGTCGACGCAGTCGTCGGCACCGGCGAGCTCGAATCCATTCTCGAAGCAGCCGGGCTCTCGATGCCGGCCGCGCCAGTCACCGCATCGCCCTTCAATATCCTCTCCGGCGCAGCAGCCGAAGTCCGGCCGGGTCTCGAATCCCGCGCCGCCACTCACAAACACGAACCATCAACCTCGGCCTCAATGAAGGGTACGGGCTTTAGCCCGTACATTGAGCCAGCCAATGAAGGCGGGGCTTTAGCCCCTGAGGTAAAGTTCCGCGCGGAGGGCGACCACCGCGAACAACAGGGCCGCTTCGCCCGCGACGACTGGCAAGGCGCAACCCACCTGCTCCCCACCTATCTCTACGACGAATCCACCCCGCGCTACCTCACCACGCCCAAATCTTCCGCCTACATCAAAATCGCCGAGGGCTGCGATCACCCCTGCACCTTCTGCGTCATTCCCAACCTGCGCGGCAAATTCCGCTCCCGCCGCTTCGAATCCGTTGTCGCCGAAGCCCGGCAACTCGTCGCCCGCGGAGTAGAGGAAATCACCCTCATCGGCCAGGACACCACATGTTACGGCGAAGACTTGCGGCTAAAGGACGGCCTCGCCACGCTGCTCGACGCCCTCGCCCGCATCGATGGTCTCCGCTGGCTCCGCTTCCTCTACGCCTACCCCAACCGCATTACCAATAACCTTCTTGCCACCATCGCCAAGCACGACAACATCTGCAAGTATCTCGACGTTCCGCTGCAGCACGCCTCGCCCGCCGTTCTCAAGACCATGAAGCGCGGCGCGGGCGCCGACATCTTTCTGAAGACTCTCGAAAAAGTCCGCGCCGCCGTCCCCGGCATCGCGCTGCGCACCAGCTTCATCGTCGGCTTCCCCGGAGAATCTCCTGAAGACATCGCCATCCTCGAAGACTTCGTAAAAGAAGCAAACTTCGACTGGCTAGGCGTCTTCGGCTACTCCGACGAAGAAGGCTCCGCCGCCTTCCCGCTCCAAGGCAAGCTCAACAAGCGCACCATCGAGTCCCGCAAGCGGCGGATCATGAAGCTGCAGCAGTCGATCTCGAAGCGCGCCAAACAGCAGTGGATCGGCCGCGAGTTGATTCTTCTCGCCGAAGGCGAAAGCGAAGAAACCCCGCTGCTCTGGGAAGGCCGCACACAGTTCCACGCCCCCGAGATCGACGGCAAAGTCTACATCAACGACTTCGGCGACCTCGAAGCGCCGGAACCTGGCCGCTTCTACAAAGCCCAAATCACCGAAGCCCACGAATACGACGTAGTAGCCAAAATCCTCTCCGGCCCGCTATAAAACGCCGCGCCTATCGAACGCGTCGATGCGGGATCGCACCGCCAACCTGCCAACTCGCCATCTCCGCTTGGGCGGAGGCCAACTCGCGGCCTTTGTCCCAAACCCCACCGCCTCAACTCTCCCCCGCGCGTTACCATATTCCTTGACCGCCACCTCGCAGCCTGACTATCCATGCCCGCCAAGAAAAAATCCGCGAAACTCCTCCGCTGCCCGACCTGCGGCATGTTGGTCCGCATGACCGACGAGGACTTCCCGTTCTGCAGTGACCGCTGCCGCAAGATCGACCTCGGCAAGTGGGCCATGGGCGTCTACAAGATCAGCTCCCCCATCCTCGATCCCGAGGTTCTCGAAGATCTCGGCGAATTCGGCGGCAGCCGCCGCGGGGACTCCAATGAAGACTGACACTTACCCTCCCGACTTATCCCTTCAAAACAAACCCACCACGAAGCTCGCCTACGCTATCGCCACCTTCTTCGGCGCGGGCTACGGCAAGCCCGGCCCCGGCACCTGGGGCTCCGTGGCCGCCCTGCTTCTCTGGGCTGCATTCGCCTTCACCCTCCATCCGTCCACACTCGCACTCGCTCTCCTCGCCGGAATCGCTCTCTCATTGCTGGCCGGCATCCCCGCCGCCACTATCGTGGCCCGCACCTCGGGCCGCAAAGACCCGCAAATCGTCGTCATCGACGAGGTCGCCGGGCAGTGGATCACGCTGCTCGGCTGCCCCTTCGATCTTTGCCACGCACTCATCTGCCTGGTTCTCTTCCGCCTCTTCGACATGACCAAGCCTCCGCCCGTGCGTCAACTCGAAAGCCTGCCCGAAGGCTGGGGCATCGTCTTCGACGATGTAGCCGCTGGGCTGTATGCTTGGGGTATAGCGGCCTTGCTGCGCATCTGGTTCTAAGCCAACCCCTAAACCCCTGGTGGAAAAATGCCGAGAACGCCCGCCCAATCCGCCCCGCCAGCTCTCCTCGAGCCAAACATCGACGACATCTTTCCCGCCGCCGCTCTGCCGCTCGGCGAGGTCGAGTTGCTCGGCGCCCATCTCGGCCCCGACGGCTTTGGCGCACCGGCTGTGCTGGTCGACGAGATACCGGCCCAGATCCTCATGAGCCGTCCTACGCGCCTCGCCTTCGCGGTTCCCGCCGAGGCCACCACCGGCCTGATTGAGGTCCGTAACCCCGCCGGCGCCAGCAACACCGTGCCGCTGCGCGTCGCCCACCTGTTGTCCGACGGCCTTCATCCCGTCACCAGCCCCGCCGTCAGCCGCTCCGGCATGATCTACGCCACCATCTCCGGCCCCCGCGGCAAGCAGACCCCGGTCTCCGTGGTTCGCGTCAGTCCCGCCGGGCGCGGCACTCCGTTCGTCAGCGACATCCTCAACGCCACCGGCCTGGCCTTCAATGCCGATGGCGACCTCTTCGTCACCTCGCGCGCCGAGGGAAATGTCTACCGCGTCGACGACTCCGGCGAATCCACCGTCTACGCCGAAGGCATGGGCGTGGCCACCGGCGCGGCCTTTGACGCGGAAGGCAACCTCTTTGTCGGCGACCGCAGCGGCACCATCTTCAAGATCAGTCCCCAGCGGCAGATCTTCGTTCACGCCACGCTCGAGCCCAGCCCCGCCGCCTATCATCTCGCCGTCAACGCCGCCGGAACGGTGTTCGTCACCGCTCCCTCGCTCTCATCGAACGACGCTATATGGGCCATCGAGCCCAGCGGCGAAACGCGCGCCTGGTATCGCGGCCTGGGCCGTCCACAGGGTCTCGCGTTTTCCAAAGACGGTGACATCTACCTCGCCGCCTGCCTCCATGGCCGCCGCGGCCTGGTCCGCGTCACCCCCAGGGGCGAAGCCTCTCTCGTCCTCGCCGGAACCAACCTCGTCGGCGTAGCCTTCTCCCCCATGGGCAACACCATCCTCGCCACCAACGAGGCCGTTTATGATGTGGACTTGGGAGTAGAAGGCCTCAATCTGCATTAAGCTGCCAGCTTCTAGCCTCTAGCTTCCAGCCGTCTCCTGAGAATTCAGACTCTCATGGCGCAGAATAGCCTGATTCATGGTCCGTGATCCCCCACGGAAAGCAAAGTAAGAGTAGGAATGGGGAATGAAAATGGAAACAGGAAGTAACCAGGCCG